>JAABUN010001350.1_pt1 | contig 54874 bp, 52 predicted proteins | sample 5559311 | NCBI WGS metagenome assembly JAABUN01 (sample SAMN10711877, study PRJNA513370) | rock metagenome | isolation source: Antarctica rocks | place: Antarctica: Victoria Land, Siegfried Peak sud
CACCGCGGGCGTCGCGGCGCTGTACCTGCAGGGCTCCCCGACCGCGTCGGCCGCCACCGTGGCCAACGCCATCACCGCCAGCGCCACCACCGGCAAGGTGACGGGCGCCGGCAACGGTTCGCCGAACAGGCTGCTCTACTCGCTGCTGAGCGGCGGCGGCACCACCCCGCCGCCCACCGGTGAGTGCGCCACGACCACGACGGGGAAGCTGGCCCCGGGCACCTCGAGGTCCGCGGCATCGTTCAGCACCAACGCCTCCGGCACCCACACCGGCTGCCTGAGCGGCCCGTCGAACGCCGACTTCGACCTGTACCTGCAGAAGTGGGACGGGTCGAGCTACGTATCGGTGGCCTCGAGCCAAGGATCCACCTCGACCGAGAAGCTCACCTACGGCGGGACCGCTGGCGCCTACCGCTGGCTCGTCCACGCCGCCACCAGCGCCGGCAGCTTCACCCTGAAGTACTCCAGCCCGTGACTTGCTCGCAGCCAGGACGCTCATTGGCCACGACGGCGTGACGGCGCGGCGGCAGCGTCGGAACACCGGACCGGCGCGGGGAGTTCTTCTCGAGACAGCCCCTGGACGGCTGCCTGGGCATCCGCAGGCGCCACGTCGGTGCACAGGGGTACGGTTGCCGTAGTGGGCACGAGCTCGTAGCGCGCACCGCTCACGAGGAAGGAGGACCAACGATGGTTGTACTGAGACGCGAGATCGGCGAGGTCCTCCGCCGGGCACGCCGCCGGCAGGGGCGCACGCTGCGCCAGGTCTCCGGTGACGCACGGGTGTCGCTCGGCTACCTGTCCGAGGTCGAACGGGGTCAGAAGGAGGCATCCTCTGAGCTGCTGGCCTCCATCTGCGGCGCGCTGGAGGTGCCGTTGTGGCTGGTGCTGCGCGAGGTGAGCGACCGCATCGCCATGGCCGAGGGCGTTGTCATCCCCGACACGGTCCCGGCCGAGCTCAGCGAGCGTGTGGCTGCCGACCTGCTCGGGGTCGGCTGAGCGCAGGCGCCGGTCCCCGCTGGCAGCCCGGGCAGTAGAAGGCCGGGCGCTGCTGCGGAGCCTGGCCGATGTCTGCGACCCGCACCGGGCGCCGACAACGACGGCACGGCCTGCCGGACCGGGAGTGGACGTAGTTCTGCTGCCCTGGCCGCAGGTCTCCGGTCATGGACTGCACGGCGCGGTCGGTGTTCTGGGTCATCATCCGCACCAGCAGAGCGACCAGGCGCTCCGGGGAAGCCAGGTCCCCGACCGGTGACCACGGCGTGAGCCCGGTCAGGAACAGCGACTCCGCCATGTACAGCGTGCCGACCCCCGCCAGCACCCGCTGGTCCAGCAGCGCCTCGCCGACCTGGCGGTCGGGGTCCGTCGTGAGCCGGTGCACGGCCACCTCGTGGTCCAGGGAAGGGTCCAGGAGGTCGGGACCCAGGTGCCCGACAAGGGTGTCCTCCTGGCTCGTGCGCACCAGGTCCAGCATCCCCAGCTGGTGCCCGACCGCTGTCCACGGGGGGGTTTCCAGCACCGCCCGCACACCCTCTGCCGGGCGGCCCGCGAACGTCGTGCCGGTGCGGTGCAGGTGCCATGAGCCGTCCATCCTCAGGTGGCTGTGCAGCGTCAGTGCCAGCTCGCCGTCCAGCCGGGTGAGCAGGTGCTTGCCGACGCTGCGGACCTCCAGCACCGTGTACCCGGTCAGGTCGGCCGTGGCCAGCGACGGCCAACGCAGGTCGCAGTGCTGCAGCCGTTGGCCCGCCAGCGCAGCGTGCAGGCGCCGCGCGGTCCGCAGCACCACATCTCCCTCGGGCACGAGGTCCAGCCTGCCCGAGACAGCGCCGGCCCGCTGCTCGACACCCGCCGGGGCTCGACCGTGGCACGATGTGCCGATGCGCTGGTCCCGACGCGGCGGCAAGGGCGACCGCCAGCAGGTCGATGGCCTGCCGTCCGGCCCCCCAACAGATCCTGACCCGGTCTTCCCCGTGCTCTCGCGCGAGGACGCCGCGACGCTGGTGCACCTGGCCCGGCAGACCTTCGCCGAGCACGGGCGCGAGACCGTCCCCGATGGCAGCGGCGCTCTGGACGGTGACGGTCAGGTGCATGGTCTGGCCAACCTGGCGGCCACCCTCAGCACGGTGCCGAGGGGCAGGTGGTCGGCGATGGTGCGCCAGCACGTCGCCACCATGATGCGGGCGAACGACACGGTCGACCCCACCACCCTGGAGCAGGCGCGCGCGATCCTGCTCCCGAAGATCCGGATGGTGCAGGACATCCCGGCACCTGTCCCGGACTACGCCCCCGAAGTGCTTCCCGGTGTGCTGGCGGTGGCCGCGCTGGACTACCCTACGCACGTCAGCGAGCTGCTGGCGGACGCCCGGATCGAGGAGCTCGGCGGTTGGGACGCGGTGCGCGAGGTCGCCTGGCAGAACCTGCGGCAGCTGCCGGCGCCCGCTCGGCAGGACGTCGCAGCCGACCCGGAGCGCGACGACGCCACCGTCCACGTGCTGACCAGCACCGACTTCTTCGGCGCATCGCGGGTCCTGGTCCTGGACGAAGTGCTGGCGGGCATGGGAATCGAGCGACCCTCGCACGGGGTCCTGGTGTGCGTCCCCAACCGGCACCTGTTGGCACTGCACGTCCTGCGGGGGGTGGGCGTGGTCGCCGCCATGAACGTGATGGTGCAGCTGGCGCGAGGGGAGTGCGACGGACGGCCCGGCCCGGTCAGCCCGCACGTGTACTACCGCGCCGTCGACGGCCAGACCCAGCAGGTGACCCGGGTCGACCCAGAGCAGGGGTCCATCGCGGTGGAGGTCACCGGGCCGCTGCAGGAGGCCTTTGTCGGGCTGGGACTCATCCAGTAGCCGGCGGGTCGCGATGCTCAGCCGCGCAGTCGCAGCCCTCTCGGGGTGGCGTGGAAACCGGCGCCTGTCAGGGCACCGGTCAACGGGTGATCGCTCCCCAGCAGGGGCGCGCCGTCGACCGTCTGCACGGTCAGCCCGCTGACCCAGCCACGTCGCACAGCCGTGGCCAGGGCGCTGGCCGCGGCCTCGAGCGCCGCGGGGTCAGCGGTCCACGTAAGCAGGGTGCGGGCGCCGCGCTCGGCGTAGAGCACCAGCTCTCCGTCGCGCAGCGCCACCAGCGCCCCGGACTTGCGGGCAGGTCGGTGCCCGCCCTCCACACCGGGCCACGGCAGCGCCGCGCCGTAGGGGTTGGCCGGGTCGCAGGCGGCCAGCACTAGGGCCGGTTCGTGGCTGGCTGCACCGCCGGCGGCAGTGCCCTCTCCGTAACCGTCGTGCGGGGGTAGCGGCTCCCTGCTGGTCGGCGCTCGGAGCCGGTCCACCGCGGCGGTGGAGGCGAACTGGCTGGCCCCCAGGCCCTCCACGAAGTAGCCGCGTCGTACCCGGCCGCTCTCTTCCATCGCCGCGAGCACCCGGTACGCGGCCGCAAAGCCTCCCGGGCGGCCCTCGGCGACCACGCTGCCCCGGGTCACCACGCCGTAGCGCTCTAGCAGTACCTCGGCGTCCAGCGCCGCGCGCTCGGTGGGCCGCGGATCAGGCGCCGGCAGCAGGGACCACCGCCCAGCCACGGTGGGCAGGCTCGCGCGGGCGGCGGTGCTCAACGCACGGGTGGACAGCGAACCGCGTGGAGGACGGGCGTACCGGGCCCTGGGTGCCGCACGACGGGTGCGGTGGGCAGGCTGTCCCCCGCGCAGGCGCGCGCGCAGCGGTGCCAGCGTGTCGTTGCTGACCCGACCCTGCCAGACCAGGTCCCACAGCGTCTGCGCCAGGGCAGTGTCGTCCGAGACCTCCAGCGCCTGCGCCAGCGCCCGGAAGAAGAATCCGCCGCCGGAGCCCAGCGCGTGCAGGACCTGGGCGCCGAGCTCCGTCGGCGGGTCCGTGTCCGTGTCCGCTTCTCTGTTCGTGCCCGTGCCCGTGCCCGTGCCCCTGCCCGTGCCCATGTCCTTGGGCGCGACGAGCACCGGCAGCGTCAGGTGCGCGGTGTCCGGCAGGTGCAGGGACACCCACCCGTCGTCGCCGGGCAGCGACCCGTGCCCGCACCACAACAGCTCTCCGGTGCTGGTCAGCTCGTCCAGCAGGGCGGGGGAGTAGGCCTCGACCCTGGCGGGCAGCACCAGCGACTCCAGCGCACTGGCGGGCAGCACGCAGCCCGACAGCTGCTCGACGGCCCGCAGCACGCCCTCGGCTCCTCGCAGCCGCCCGCCCACCTGCTGCCAGCGCGGGATGAACCGCGCCAGCTCGCGCTGCGGCACCGGCTCGACCTCCGCGCGCAGCGCCGCCAGCGACCGGCGGCGCAGCATCCGCATCACCTCGGCGTCGCAGTACTGGTGCTCGCGGGCGGCCGGTGACGTGCCGGCGACCTCCCCGCCCAGCACCGGGCGCAGCGCATCGGGCAGCAGGTCGCCCACCACCAGCCGCCCGGCGGCGACCAGCCGGGTCAGGACCTGGTCGACCACGGCGATGCCGAGCCCGAAGCGCTCGGCCACCTGCGCGGCGAAGAAGGGGACGTGGGTGCGGGCGTAGCGCGAGACCAGTTGTCCCAGGGGGTCCGGCACCAGCTCGGTGAACGCCAGCGGCAGACCCACCGGCAGCGGCGTGCCTAGCGCGTCGCGCAGCCGGCCGGCGTCCTCTGCCGCCGCCACCCGCTCGCGCGCGCCGATGCCGACCAGGATCGCCCGCCGGGCCTGCGCCAGCTCGTCCACCCAGGCGGAGACCTCCGCGGCGGTGCCCTCGGTGCGCGCTACGACCTCGTCCCGGGTCAGCGGGCCGAGCACCCGCAGCAGATCCGCCACCTCCTCGCGGTTGCGGGCGCGACGTCCTTCGGCCAGCCGTTGCAGCTCGTCGTGCGTGCGTTGCACCTGCTCGGGGTCGAGCAGGTCGGCCAGCCTGGTGCCCGCGCCGCCGTCACGACCGAGCAGCTCGGCCAGCAGGTCAGGGTCCAGAGCCAGCGCCGCCGCGCGACGTTCGGCCAGCGGCGAGTCCCCCTCGTAGAGGAACTGGGCCACGTACCCGAACATCATCGACCGTGCGAACGGCGAGGGCTGCTCGGTGGTGACCTCGACGACCGTGACCTTACCTGACTCCAGGCCGCGCAGCACCTCGACCAGGCCGGGGACGTCGAACACGTCCTGCAGGCACTCGCGCACCGTCTCGAGGACGACGGGAAAGGCCGGGTAGCGCGAGGCCACCTCCAGCAGCGCGGCAGCTCGCTGGCGCTGCTGCCACAGGGGCTGGCGCCGGTCCGGGCGCCGGCGGGGCAGCAGCAGCGCGCGGGCCGCGCACTCACGGAAGCGGGCGGCGAACAGGGCCGAGCCGCCGAGCTGGTCGGTCACGAGCTGCTGGGCCTGGTCGGGGTCCACGAGCAGGGCTGCCAGCACCTCGGGCTCCGCTCCGCCGCGGTGCGCAGGGTCGGGGTCCGGCAGACCGAGCTCGTCCCAAGGACCGGCGTCGGCCAGCGGCCCGGCATCGAAGTCGGGCATGCGCAGCACGATCCCGTCGTCCGCCGGCATCGCCTGGACGTCCAGCCCGTGCAGCCGCTGCATCGCCCCGGACAGTGCCAGCGCCCACGGGCCGTGGACCTGGGCACCGAGGGGGGAGTGGATGACGACCCGCCAGTCCCCGAGCTCGTCGCGAAAGCGCTCCACCACGATGGTGCGGTCGTCAGGCAGGTGACCGGTGGCGGCCCGCTGCTCCCGCAGGTACGCCAGCAAGTTGTCCGCGGCCCAGGCGTCCAGCCCGCCTGCTGCCAGCCGGAGCCGGGCGGCGGCGTCGTCCAGGGCGTCGAGCTCGCGGACAAAGGCCCCGACAGCCCGACCCAGCTCCAGCGGACGCCCGAGCTGGTCGCCGTGCCAGAACGGCAGCTTGCCCGGCTGGCCGGGCGCCGGGGTCACCAGCACCTGGTCGTGGGTGATGTCCTCGATCCGCCACGAGGACGCCCCCAGGGTGAACACGTCGCCCACCCGGGACTCGTAGACCATCTCCTCGTCCAGCTCGCCGACGCGGCGCCCGCCCTGGCGCGTGGTACCTGCCGCGCCTTCTTGACCGGTGGCCAGGAACACCCCGTACAGGCCACGGTCGGGGATCGTGCCGCCACTGGTGACCGCGAGCCGCTGGGCGCCGGGCCGACCGGTCAGGGTGCCGGCGATCCGGTCCCACACCACGCGTGGGCGCAGCTCGGCGAACTCCTCGCTCGGGTAGCGCCCCGAGAGCATGTCCAGCACCGACTCCAGCACCGGGCGGGTGAGCGCACTGAAGGAAGCGCTGCGGCGGACCAGCGCGTAGAGCGCGTCGACATCCCAGTCGTCCATGGCCGTCATCGCCACCACGTGCTGGGCCAGCACGTCCAGCGGGTTGGACGGCACCCGCAGCGCCTCGATCTGGCCTGAGCGCATCCGCTCGGTGATCACGGCCATCGTGACCAGGTCCGAGCGGTACTTGGGGAACATCACTCCCCGGCTCACCGCGCCCACCTGGTGACCGGCCCGCCCTACCCGCTGCAGCCCGCTGGCCACGCTGGGCGGGGACTCCACCTGCACCACCAGGTCGACGGCGCCCATGTCGATGCCGAGCTCGAGCGAGGACGTCGCCACCACGGTGGGCAGCCGCCCGGATTTCAGGTCGTCCTCGATCAGCGCGCGCTGTTCCTTGGAGACCGAGCCGTGGTGCGCGCGGGCCAGCAGCGCGGGCGCGCCCGAGGACGATCCGGCCTGGGCCATCATCTCGGCCGGCGTCCGGAGACTAGGACCCGGTGACCCGGCGGCGGTCGAGGGCTCCACACCCTCGGCATCCAGCAGCCGCTGCGCCCAGGTCTCGTTCAGCCGGGCCGTCAGCCGCTCGGCGAGCCGACGCGAGTTGGTGAAGACCAGCGAGGAGCGCCGCGGCTGCCCCTGCACCGGTGCTACCAGGTCGACGACGCGTTCCTCCACGTGCGGCCAGATCGAGCTGGACGGCCGCGAGCCCGCGGCGGCGCCGGACAGGTCCACGCTGCCGTCGTCCAGGGTCGCCGGCCGGCCCAGCTCACCCATGTCGGGGACAGGGACCACGACGGTGAGGTCCCACCGCTTCTGCGAGGGGGGTTGGACCACCGTGACCTGCCGCCCACCGTCGATGGGGTCCCGGTGCCCTGCCAGGAAGCGCGCGACCTCCTGCACCGGACGCACCGTCGCCGACAGCCCGATCCGCTGCGCGGGGCGCTCCAGCAGCTCGTCCAGCCGCTCCAGCGACAGCGCCAGGTGGGCGCCGCGCTTGGTCCCGGCGACGGCATGCACCTCGTCCACGATGACGGTCTCGACCCCGGCCAGCTGTTCGCGGGCCTTGGAGGTCAGCAGCAGGAACAGCGACTCAGGTGTGGTGATGAGGACGTCCGGGGGCCTGGTCGCGAACGCGCGCCGCTCCGAGGCGGGGGTGTCGCCGGAGCGCTGGGCGATGCTCAGGTCGCGGACCGGCCGGGCGAGCCTGGCGCCGGCCTGGGCGATGCCTGCCAACGGCGCCCGCAGGTTGCGCTCCACGTCGCTGGCCAGGGCCTTGAGCGGTGAGACGTACAGGACGCGGCACCGGTGCCGGCGCTCCTGAGGCGGCTCGCTGGTGGAGAGCCGGTCGATGGCCCACAGGAACGCTGCCAGCGTCTTGCCGGATCCGGTCGGGGCCACCACCAGGGTGTGCTGGTCGGAGCTGATCGCCTCCCACGCCCCGACTTGCGCCGGGGTGGGGCTGTGGAACGCCGAGGCGAACCACTCGCGGGTGGGCGCGCTGAACCTGCCCAGCACGTCGCCTCCGGCCTCGGTCACGAACAGATCATGTCCCCAGACCCCGACAAGCGCCGTCCGACCCCGTGGGCCCCGCCCCGCCACGATCAGTGGCAGGCTGTGCCCTGTGCGTCACAGTTTCTTCTGGCAGCTCATGGACGAGGAGTTCGGTCCGGCCTACTCACGCTCGGTGGCGGCCGACCAGTCCTTGGCAGAGCTCGGCGGCAAGACCGTCGAGACGGGGTTCGCGGCCGGCCACAGCCCGCGTGAGGTCTGGCACGCGGTGTGCGAGTCGATGGACGTGCCGCCCGAACGGCGCCGGGGGCGCCCGCAGCGGGCTGTCACCGGCTCGCGTGGACGGGGGGAGGGCGCATGACCCGTCGGCAGCACTCTGCTGAGAGCGATCCGTCTCGGACCGACGTCATCGTCAGCACCCTGACGGACGCCTTCTCCGCGCTGATGGAGGCCAACGAGGACGCCTTCCGCAGCAAGTTCCGCACCATGGCCAAGGACCCCTTCGCCTTCTTCCGCGGAACGGCGTGCCTGTTCTACGCGGACCTCCGTCCCGACGGCGCGTTCGCGGACGTGGACGAGGCGTGGACGGGAGAGGAGGGTGCCCGCCGGGTCTGGATCCAGGGGGATCTGCACGCCGAGAACTTCGGGACGTACATGGACGCCCAGGGCCGGCTCGTCTTCGACGTCAACGACTTCGACGAGGCCTACCTGGGGCACTGGACCTGGGACCTGATGAGGTTCTGCGCCTCGCTGGGGCTGCTGTGCTGGCAGAAGGCGCTCTCCGACGAGACCATCGACAGCCTGGTCGAGAGCTACGTCCGCGCGTACGTCGCGCACCTGCGCCACTACGTGCAGGAGAAGGACGACACCCGCTGGGCGCTGACCCTGGAGACCGCGACCGGCGCGGTTCTGCACGCGCTGCACCAGGCCAAGCTGAGCACCCGCGTCGCCCTGCTCGACTCCACCACCATCGTCGAGGACCACGCCCGCAGGTTCGCCGAGGGCTCTGGGGTGCGACGGCTGACCAAGAAGGAGCGGGCTGCGGTCGTCAAGGCCTTCCAGCGCTACCAGGAGACGATCCCGGCCGCCAAGAAGGGGGACAGCCTGGTCACCTACGACGTGCTGGACGTCGTGGGCCGGCAGGGCTTCGGCATCGGCAGCGCCGGGCTCCCCGCCTACAACGTGCTCATCGAGGGCTTCAGCCAGGCCTTGGACAACGACGTGGTGCTGACGGTCAAGCAGGGCAACGTCGCCGCAGCGAGCAGGATCGTGACCGACCCCGAGGTGGCCGAGCTCTTCGAGCACCACGGCCACCGCACCGCCCTGAGCCAGCGCGCCCTGCAGGCCCACGCCGACCGGTTCCTCGGGTGGACCGAGCTCGCGGGGACCCACGGCGCGAGCACCGGCTTCGTGGTCTCGGAGTACTCCCCGTACGAGGCGGACCTCGACTGGTCGCAGATCAACGAGCCCGATGCCATGCGCGAGGTGGTCGAGCAGCTGGGCCGGGCGACCGCGAAGATCCACTGCGTGGCCGACGACGAGTCCGAGCACGACCTGGTCGCCGTCAGCGTGGAGGAGGTGGTGACCGCCTGCATCGGGGAGCGCGAGGACGAGCTCGTCCAGGACATGGTCCGCTTCGCGCACGACTGCTCCGAGCAGGCTCGCACCGACCACGCCCTCTTCGTCGACGCCTTCCGCGGCGGCGCCTTCTCGGCCGTGGCCCCGGTGTGAGCGCCCCGGCGACGGCCGGCACCGACCCGTCGCTGGACCGGCGCCGCGGTCGGGGAAGGATCGCCGTCCTGGTCACCAGCCAGGTGCTCGGCGGGGTGGGTGTCGCCAGCGGCATCGCCGTGGGAGGCCTGCTGGCACAACAGGTCTCGGGATCGACGGCCCTGTCCGGGTTGGCCCAGACCAGCGCCGTGCTCGGCGCCGCGCTGCTCGCGGTGCCGATGGCTAGGTTGGCGGTGCGCCGCGGCCGGGGTGTCGCCCTGGCGACCGGCTATGGCTGCGGCCTGCTCGGAGCGGTGCTGGCGATCTGTGCGGCCACCATCGACCAGTTCTGGCTGCTGCTGATCGCTACCGCGCTGTTCGGGGGCGGTACCGCAGCCGGGCTGCAGGCAAGGTACGCCGCCACGGACGGTGTCCCGCAGCGCTCCAGGGCCACCGCCCTGTCGATCGTGGTGTGGGCCACCACCATCGGCTCGGTCGCCGGGCCCAACCTGTCCTCGGTGGGCGGCGAGCTCGGAGACGTGGTCGGCGTACCGCGGCTCGCGGGGCCGTACCTGTTCTCCTGCATCGCTTTTGGCGCCGCAGCGATGGTGGTGCTGCTGAGGCGTCGCACGCTCGCAGGCCAGGACGGCGCCGACCTTCCAGCGGTGAGCCGGGCTGCCGCTGCCACGCCCGCGCAGGGGACCTGGTCGGTGCTGCGGGTCGTGTGGTCGTTACCTCGGGCCCGCGCCGGGCTGGCGGCGGTGTCCGGTGCGCACGCGGTGATGGTCGGGGTCATGGTGATGACCCCCGTGCACCTGGGCGACCACGGCGCCACCCTGGAGGTGATCGGGCTGGCCCTCAGCGCGCACATCGCCGCCATGTACGCGCTGAGCCCGCTGGTGGGCTGGGCGGCCGACCGGCTGGGCGCGCGCACGGTCATCGGGGTCGGCGTCATGATCCTGGTTGCGGCCGTCGCGGTCGGCGCGACGGCCTCCGAGGACGCCCACCTGGCCGTGGGTGTGGCCCTGACGCTGCTCGGGCTGGGCTGGTCGTGCTGCATGGTGGCCGGTTCGGCGCTGCTGTCCGGCTCGGTCCCGGCGCAGGTCCGCACCCAGGTGCAGGGTGCCGGAGACCTGGTGACCGGGATGGCAGCCGTCGCCGCCGGCGTCCTGGCCGGGCCGCTGCTCGCCTCAGGGGGGTACGCCCGCCTCAACCTCGCGGCCATGGTCATCCTGGTGCCGGTGGTTCTCGCGCTGCTCCTGGCACCGGCGCCGGCCGGCAAGGTCGCGGACCTCGGGTGATCGGACTGCTGTCACAGTCCCGGCGGGGTAGGTCGCCGCTGCTGGTGGACACCGTGGTCGCCGCCGCCATGGCAGCGGTGCTGCTGCCGAACGCCGTGCACCTGGTACCGCGCGCGGAGCTCCGGCCGCCCGTCGAGGCGTTGCTGCTGGGCACGGTGGTGCTGATGCACGCGGCTCTCGCGCTGCGGCGGATCAGGGTCCGCGCGTCGTTCCTCGTGGTGTCCCTGTGCTGCCTGGTCCTGGTCGCCGCCCCGGCGCTGCACGGTGAGGCCGCGGAGCTGGTGGGCGCGCCGTTCCCGCCCATCCTGCTGCCCAGCACGCTGGTGTTCGCCGCGAGCCTGTACGCGGTCTCGGCGCACGGCCGCAGTCGCGAGCCGCTGCTGGCGCTCGCGGTGGCGTCGGTCGGGGCGCTGGCGACCGGTGTCAGGCTCTGGCAGTCGCAGTCGTGGACGACCGGGCTGCCCACCGGTGCCGCCTGGCAGGCGTTCCTGGTGGCCTTCCTCGCCGCTCTTGTGCTGGCGCCGTGGGCGCTCGGGCGCCTTGCTGCGACGAACGCCGCCTACCTGCTTGCCCTGGAGGAGCGTGCCGCCCGGGCCGAGCAGGACCGGCTCGCCGCGGACGAGCGGGCGGCTGCTGACGAGCGCCGTCGCATCGCCCGGGAGATGCACGACCTGGTGGCGCACTCCCTCGCCGTGGTGGTCAACCAGGCCGAGGGTGGCCGGGTCGGTGCGTCCAAGGACCCCGACAGCGCGGCAGCGGTCTTCGGGACGATCGCGCGCACCGGGCGCGAGGCGCTCACCGAGATGCGAGGGCTGCTGGGGTTGCTGGCCGACGGACAGGGCCCGACGGCGGTGCAGGAGGAGGGCCGCGCCCCCGCGCCCACCCTCGCCGGCCTGCCCGAGCTGGTGCAGCGGGTCTCGTCCTCGGGCACGCGTGCCCGGTGGGAGGAGCACGGTGCCCGCTGGCCGATGGCACCAGGCACCGAGCTGGTGGTCTACCGGACGGTGCAGGAAGGCCTCACCAACGTCGTCAAGCACGCTGGGCCAGGGGCGCAGGCACTGGTCGAGCTCCGCTGGGAGCCAGCGGCACTCGAGGTGGTCGTCCAGGACGACGGCGCCGGCCCGCCGCAAGTCGATCGCAGGGCACCCGGTCGTGGCCTGCAGGGGCTCGCCGACCGGCTTGGCGCGGTCGGCGGCGCACTGAGCGCGGGCGCGGCGGAGCACGGCGGCTTCCGGGTGGCAGCCCGGGTACCGAGAGGCGCGTCATGAGCGGCGGACACATCCGCGTCGCGCTCGTCGACGACCAGGAGCTGATCCGTGCCGGGCTGGCCATGGTGGTCGGATCCGCCGACGACCTCGAGGTGGTGGCCCAGGCCGGCGACGGGCGCCAGGCCCTGGCCGCTCTGCGGGCGACCAGGGCGGACGTCGTCCTCATGGACGTCCGGATGCCCGTCCTGGACGGGGTCGAGACGACGCGGCTGCTGCTTGCGGAGCAGCCGCAGCTCAAGGTGCTGGTGCTGACCACCTTCGACCTGGACGAGCACGCCTTCCCCGCGCTGCGTGCCGGCGCCAGCGGCTTCCTGCTCAAGGACGTGCCCGCGGAAGAGCTTCTGAGGGCGATCCGCACGGTGCACGCGGGGGACGCGGTGATCGCTCCGTCGACGACCCGGCGGCTGCTGGAGCAGGTGGCGCCCCGGCTGCCCGGTGCGCCCACCTCGAAGCAGGTCATGGCGCCGCTGACCGACCGGGAGCGTGAGGTGATGCTGCAGCTCGCGACCGGGGCCTCGAACGCCGAGATCGCCGGCCGGCTGTTCCTGTCGGAGGCGACCGTGAAGACGCACGTCGGGCGGGTGCTGACGAAGCTGGGGCTGCGTGACAGGGTGCAGGCCGTCGTGCTCGCCTACGAGACCGGGCTCATCACCCCCTCCCGGTGAGCCCGTCGAGTGGTCCTCACGGCTGACGGGGACGCGACCTGAGGGTGACGACCACCGCTGCTGCGGCGCTGCACAGTGGACCCATGACAACCACCGCGCACCGCAGCACCGCAGTCCACGCTCCCGAACCGGAGCCTGGGCCATCGGCTCAGCGACCCCCGGTCCTGGCTCGGTGGGCCCGGGCCGTCGCCGCAGCCTGGTGCGTGGCGTACCTCGCGCTCGGCATCCTGTGGATGAGCGGCCCGACGGCCTATCCGTGGCCACGCACGCAGGACAACGGGGTGGACCTGGTGGCGCCGCTGGACCGGACCATGGTGGCGGTGGGCACGGTGGTGCTGGCCGCGGCCGGCCTGCTGCTGCTGGTCCTCGGCCCCCGACTGGCCCGCCGCCGTCGCAGGGCCGGCGCTGTGCTGGCGCTCGCGGCCTTCGGGTTGGCCGCCTCGCTGGCCGTCGTCATCCCCGACATGCGGGTGCTCGCGCTGGCTGGCTACCTGCCGATGCTGCTGGTGCTGCTGGTGCTGCCGATCGGGCCGCAGGTGCCGTTGGGGGAGGTGCTGTCCTGGCCGACGATGAACCTGGTGCTGCTGACGGTCGCAGGCCTCGCGTTCGCGGTACACGGTGCTGCCATCTGGCGCGCCGCACGCCGGGCGTGCCAGGCGTGCGGCCGCGGTGAAGCCCCGCGATGGTGGACGCGGCCGCGGATCGACCGGTGGGGCCGCATGTCCGTGACGGTCGCGGTCGTGATCCCGCTGGGGTACGCGGTGACCCGGTACGCCTGGCTCCTGGGCATCCCCCTCGGGCTGAGCAAGGAGACCCTGGAGAGCCTGCGCCCGATCCTGTGGGCAGGAGCCGGTCTGGCCACCGGGGCGGTGGTGGGTGCGGTGCTGACCACGGGCCTGGTCAGGCCGTGGGGCGAGGTCTTCCCCCGCTGGCTGCCCCGGGTAGGAGGTCGAACCGTCCCGGTCGCCCTGGCGGTGGTGCCTGCCAGCATCGTGGCGGTGATAATCATGTCGGCCGGCGTGATGTTCCTGCGCCTTGCGGTGACCGGGGCGTTCGACGTGCTCCCAGGGGGGCCGGGCGACATCGCCATCTGGCTGCCCGAGGTCTTCTGGCCGCTGTGGTCGTGCGGTCTGGCGTTCGCCAGCTGGACTTACTGGCTGCGTCGACGACCGCCTTGCCTGGTCTGCGGTCGCCGCACCGAGCAGGTGTCCTCGTGAGCGGCCTCCCGTGGGTCTGGGGTCCGCGGCCGGCGGCGGGCCCGGCCTGCGGACGTTCCGAACGGATCGCCTGGCGGTCGGTCCTGGTGCGCGCGCAGCCCGAGGCGGTGTACCGGTGGGTGTGCCAGCTCAGGGTCGCGCCGTACAGCTATGACTGGCTCGACAACTGGGGTCGGCGGAGCCCGCGCACCCTCGTCCCGGCCGCGCAGGAGGTGTCGGTCGGGCTCACGATGATGGGCATCTTCACCGTGACCTCGGTCGAACCGGGACGGTCGGTGCGAATGGACCTCACCGATCGGGGAGGACTGCGGCTGTTCGGTCCTCTGGAGGTCGAGTACCGCACGGACCCGGTCGCCGGCGGGACGCTGCTGTGCGGCCGCGTGGTGCTGGGTGCTGCCCCGGGTCCCGCGGGCCGGATACGAGATGAGGCGCTGATCTGGGGTGACCTGGTGATGATGCGCAAGCAGCTGCGGACGCTGGGCTCCCTGGCGGAGGCGGCTGCCGGCGGGCAAGTTCAGGCAGTCCGCTGAGACCGCGCTGCGCCGCGTAAACCTGAGGTCAGCGCCGGTCCCAGAGCCCGCGCACGTAGGCAGCCTGGCCCAGGTGCTGCAGCGCGTCGTCCAGGACGCTGACCAGCCGCACGCCACGGGTCACCGGCGGGTCCCAGTCGTGGTCCACCACCTCCTCGAGGTCGGGCCCGCTGATCCTGCCGAGGTAGTCCATCGTGCTGCGGTGCACGGACGCGGCGTAGCCGAGCAGGAGCTCGGCGGGCACGTCGACCAGCTCCACCTGCGCAGGGTCCATCCCGTATCCGTGCACGGCGCTGTCCAACGGCAGCCCGGCGCGTTCTGCCCACCCGCCCGACGTCCAGTCCTCGTCGGTGCCGGCCAGCGCCGCCACCTGGGCGTCCTGCTGGCGCACCAGGTGCCACACCAGCCAGGACAGCGTGTTCGCACCGGGGCCGGGGCGCCAGGTCAGGGCGCTCGCGTCCAGCCCCTCGACCGTCGGCCTGACCAGCTCGGGCAGCCGCCCGAACCCTTCCCGCAGCACCGCGACCGCGTCCATGGGCCCGACGGTAGCCCTTCCTCGTCCCGGCGGAGGAAACGGCGTGGCCGGTTGTCGGTCCAGCGGGCTACCTTCAGGGCCGTGCCTGCATCCCCTCCTGACGTCCTCATCCACGCAGAGGGCCTGCGCAAGTCCTTCGGGAGCTTCGAGGCCGTCAAGGGCATCGACGTCCAGGTCACCGCGGGGGAGTCCTTCGGCTTCCTGGGCCCCAACGGTGCAGGCAAGTCCTCCACCATGCGCATGATCGGCTGCGTGTCCCCGCTCAGCGGCGGCACCCTGCGCATCCTGGGGATGGACCCGGGCACGCAGGGGCCGCAGATCCGGGCGCAGCTCGGGGTCTGCCCCCAGCGCGACACCCTCGACGAGGAGCTGACCGTCGAGGAGAACATGTTCGTCTACGGGCGCTACTTCGGGCTGCCCAAGGCCCTGCTGCGGGAGCGGACCACCGAGCTGCTGGAGTTCGCCCAGCTCACCGAGCGGGCGGGCTCGCGGGTCGAGCCCCTCTCCGGCGGGATGAAGCGCCGCCTGACCATCGCCCGCTCGTTGATCAACTCCCCGCGGATCCTCCTGCTGGACGAACCGACCACCGGCCTGGACCCGCAGGCACGTCATGTGCTGTGGGACAGGCTCTTCCGGCTCAAGCGCTCGGGGGTGACGTTGGTGCTGACCACGCACTACATGGACGAGGCCGAGCAGCTGTGCGACCGGCTGGTGGTCATGGACCACGGCGTCATCGTGGCCGAGGGCTCCCCGCGGGCACTGATCGCCGAGCACTCCAGCCGGGAGGTGCTCGAGCTACGCTTCCCCGTGGACGACCACGCGCCCTACGCGAGCCAGGTGCAGGGCCTGGCCGACCGCGTCGAGGTGCTGCCGGACAGGCTGCTGCTCTACGTCGACGACGGAGACCGGACCACCGCGGACGTGCACGCCCGTGGTCTGGAGCCGCTGTCGAGCCTGGTGCGCCGTTCGACCCTGGAGGACGTCTTCCTGCGCCTGACCGGCCGGACGCTGGTGGACTGATGGCGCTGACCGACTCTGCGCCGACCGACTCTGCGCCGACCGACACTGCGCCGGGCACGCTCGCCGCCAGAGGCGGCGGGGCACGCTCGGTCTTCGACTACTGGTTGCTGGGGTACAGACGCACCTTCCGGGGCTCGGTGTTCAGCAGCTTCCTCTCGCCGGTGATGTACCTGGCGGCGATGGGCTTCGGGCTGGGATCGCTGGTGGACCGCGGTGAGGCTGCCGGGCTCGGTGGCGTGCCGTACGTCGCCTTCATCGCGCCCGGGGTGCTCGCGGCCAGCGCCATGCAGACGGCTGCGGGGGAGTGCACCTTCCCGATCATGGGTGCGATCAAGTGGCACCGCTATTTCGAGGCGATGCTGGCCACGCAGCTGCGAGTGCGGGACCTGGTCCTGGGGCACCTGGCCTACGTGGCCGTCCGGCTGCTGATCGTGACGGGCGTGTTCCTGCTGGTGGCCGCGGCGCTGGGCACGACGCTCGCGTGGACCGCGCCACTGGCCCTGCCCGCGGCCGTGCTGACGGGTCTGGCCTTTGCTGCTCCGATCACGGCGTTCTCTGCCTACCAGGACAACGACGGTGCCTTCAACGTCCTGTTCCGGTTCGTCATCATGCCGATGTTCCTGTTCTCGGGAACGTTCTTCCCGGTTGACCAGATGTCCTCTGTGCTGCGCGTGGTGGCCTGGGCGACACCGCTGTGGCACGGTGTCGAGCTCTGCCGTGGCTTCACCCTGGGTACCGCCACCCTCGGCGGCGTCGCGCTGCACGTGACCTACCTGCTGGTGCTGCTGGCGGTCGGGGTCTGGTTGTCCGAGCGCGCCCTGACCAGGCGGCTGGTGACATGACGCGCATCGACACCGCAGAGCGGGGGACGGCGACGGGGTTGGCGCATTCGCTGGCCCGAGCCGTCCCGATGCCTGCTGGTGCCGGGATGGCCCGGACGCTGGTGGAGCGCAACTTCCGGGCCTTCAAGCACGGCTGGATCACGGTCGTCTCCGGCTTCTTCGAACCGGTCTTCTACCTGTTCTCCCTCGGCATCGGACTGGGGCAGCTGGTCGGCACCGTACAGCTGGACGACGGGACCAAGGTGGCCTACGCGACCTTCGTGGCGCCGGCGTTGCTGGCCTCCTCCGCCATGAACGGCGCCGTGTTCGACTCCACGTTCAACATCTTCTTCAAGATGAAGTACGCCAGGCTGTACGACTCGGTGCTCGCCACACCGCTGGGGCCCCGCGACGTCGCCGTCGGCGAAATCAGCTGGGCGCTGCTGCGTGGCCTGGTCTACTCGGTGGCCTTCTTCCTGGTCGCGCTCGGGGCCGGGCTGATCCAGTCCTGGTGGTCGCTGCTCGCGCTGCCGGCGGCCAGCCTGATCGGCTTCGCGTTCGCCGCCGTCGGCATGGCTGCGACCACGTTCATGCGCTCCTGGCAGGACTTCGACTTCGTGCAGCTGGCCGTGCTGCCGATGTTCCTGTTCTCCACCACCTTCTTCCCGCTGTCGACCTACCCGCCGGTCCTGCAGGTCGTGGTCCAGTGCACCCCGCTCTTCCACGGGGTCCAGCTGATCCGCGACCTCATGCTCGGCCACGTGGGGCTCGGCCTGCTCTGGCACGTGCTCTACCTGCTGGTGATGGGCCTGGTCGGCGTGGTCATCGCGGCCCGGCGGCTCGAGCGCCTGCTGCTGAAGTGAGGGCTGCTGAAGTGAGCGCTGCCGACGTCCCACCCGGCGTGCTCGACCTCTTTGCGATGACGGCGCCGGTGCAGGCGCTGCCGGGAGGCCAGGGACGCAGCGTGCACGCGGGCGACCTGGTGCTGTCACCGGGTCGGGATGCACGGGTCCTGGACTGGTTGTGCCCGGTGCTCGTACCGCTGGCGGTGCGCCTGGACGAACGGCCGCGACGGCATCCGCGCGACCTGCGCATCGCGGTCCCTGTGCCAGCACGTGACGGCCGCTGGGTGGTGCAGGGGTGGTCGGCCAGCCGCTACGAGCCGGGCACCGTCGCGTGCACCGACCTGGCGGTGCTGCTGGCGGCCGGCCGGGTGCTGCACGCAGAGCTGGGCGCAGCCGTGCACCGACGCCCCGCTGTCCTGGACGGCCGCATCGACCGGTGGGCCCGGGCGGAGGCGCTGGCGTGGGGGCCGGCCGCGGACGCGCGTGCCGCCGCGGCCGGCACCGCGGTGCTCGAGCTGGTGGATCGGCTGCTGCGGGCCCGCGAGCCGTGGCAGGAACGTGCACAGCTGGTGCACGCGGACCTGGCGGGCAACGTGCTGATCGACGCTCGCGGAGCGCCGGTGGTCATCGACGTCGCCCCGTACTGGCGTCCGGTGCTGTGGGCGGAGGCTGTCACGGTGCTGGACGCCGTGCTGTGGCTGGGTGCCCCGCAGCAGGAGATGGTGCGGTGGCTCGGCTCCGGGCAGCCTGCCCGCCGGCAGGCGATGCTCCGTGCAGCGTTGTTCAGGGTGCTCAGCGACGAGCCGTGCGATGTCGAGGCCCACCTCGATCTGGTTCCCTTGCTCACCTGGTCTGAGTAGACCGGCTCATCCAGGTGTACGGGCGACCTGTCGACAGTTGACCCATGATCACCACGACGCCCCCCCGGGCACCTATCGCCCCCGCGGCACCACCTGTCCCGACCCCACGAACAGCATGGCTGCGGGCATGCGCCTGGAGCGCTGGAGCGATGCTGCTCGGCGCCGGCGCCGTGACCCTTCTCGCGCTGCCGTTCTGGCCGCCGGACGACGAGGGCTGGGACCAGCTGGGCTGGATCATCCTCACGATGGCGGCGGTCGTCGTGGTCGCCGTCCCGGCAGGTGCCATCACCCTCGGGGTACGCCTGCGCAGGGCAGGTGACCCGCACCCTGTACTGACCGGAGCCGTGGTCGTGCCTGTGGCGCTGCTGCTGGGCGTCGTCACCGCAGGAGCCGGGGCGCTGCTCGCTCCGCCGGTGGCGTTCTGGCTGGTCAGCGGCTTCAGCCGCCGTCGGGGCGGGGGAGCAGGTGCGGGCTCAGGGGTGTGGCAGCGGGCTGCGGTAGCCGTGCTGGTGTGCGGACTGGCGAGCGCCTGGACGTTGGACGAGCTCGGCTATCGCTTCGGTGGGCTGCTCCACGGTGAGCTCGTGGTCTGGGCCCTGTGCCTGCCCGTCCTGGTGGTCGTGCCCGTCGGGCTGCTGGTGCGGCGGGTGCCGTGGTGGTCCCTGGTCGCAGGGGTCATGGTGATGGCCGCGCTGGTGGCACTCGGGGTGCCCAACGCGGTCGAGGATTCGCATGCGTCGTTGGCCCGGCTCGAGCACACCGTGAGCTCGTTGGACGCCCCGGTCGACCAGCGCGTCGTTGTGCGGCAGACCGCTCGCAACCAGCAGCGGATCGACGAGGACCGGCTCTGGACGATCGTGGTGCAGACGGCGCCGGAGGACGGTCAGGCCGCCGAGATGCCTTCCGCACTCAGGGCGGGCGCGGGAGGAGGCCTGCCTCAGGGCGACCGCTCCGTGGACATCGTCGGCCTGCCGCTGCCGGCCACCGCTGAAGGCCGCGCCGCAGCGGCGCAGTGGGAGGCGTCGCTGCGGGCTCAGGGTTGGCAGCAGGATCGGGCACGGGCACGGGCACGGACCCGCACCGGTTCCCGACCGATCTCTACCTGGCAGGCCCGGCAGAGCTGGCCGTCAGCGCTCCGGGCAGTACCCGGTTCGAGCACGGGACCTGGGAGTCGGCCTGGGTCCTGCCGCACCACGACGGCGCCATCCTGGTGGTGTCCACGCGTCCGTGAGGTGCGCCGACACGCCGTGCCCACACCTCCTTCGTCATCGAACACCTGTTCGGTAGTGTTGTCCACAGGTAGGGCCTGGTGGCCGGAACCATCCACAGGCTCGTGCCAGGAGCAGCGGTTGTCGGTGGTTGCTCCTAGCGTCCTGACCAGCACGAGACAGAGATCCGGCCGCGACGCGGTCGACGACCAGAGGTGGAGAACATGCCCGCACCCGCAGACCGCGAGAAGGCGCTCGACACGGCGCTCGCCCAGATCGACCGACAGTTCGGCAAGGGTTCGGTGATGCGCCTCGGAGACGAGGTGCACGTGCCGATCGCCGTCATCCCGACCGGCTCCATCGCGCTGGACGTGGCGCTCGGGATCGGGGGTCTGCCCCGGGGGCGGGTCGTCGAGATCTACGGGCCGGAGTCCAGCGGTAAGACCACGGTGGCGCTGCACGCGGTGGCCAGCGCCCAGAAGGCCGGCGGGATCGCAGCCTTCATCGATGCCGAGCACGCGCTGGACCCTGACTACGCACGCAAGCTGGGCGTCGACACCGACTCGCTGCTGGTCTCCCAGCCCGACACCGGTGAGCAGGCGCTGGAAATCGCCGACATGCTGATCCGCTCGAACGCCCTGGACATCATCGTCATCGACTCGGTGGCGGCACTGGTGCCCCGGGCGGAGATCGAGGGCGAGATGGGTGACAGCCACGTCGGTCTGCAGGCCCGGCTGATGTCGCAGGCGCTGCGCAAGCTGACCGGGGCGCTGCACAACTCCGGCACCACCGCGATCTTCATCAACCAGCTGCGCGAGAAGATCGGCGTCATGTTCGGCTCGCCCGAGACCACCACCGGCGGCAAGGCGCTGAAGTTCTACGCCTCCGTGCGCCTGGATGTGCGTCGCATCGAGACGCTCAAGGACGGCACCGAGGCGGTCGGCAACCGCACCCGTGTCAAGGTCGTCAAGAACAAGGTCAGCCCGCCGTTCAAGCAGGCCGAGTTCGACATCATCTACGGCCAGGGCATCTCCCGCGAGGGTGGCCTGATCGACATGGGCGTCGAGCAGGGCTTCGTGCGCAAGTCGGGCGCCTGGTACACCTACGAGGGCGACCAGCTGGGGCAGGGCAAGGAGAACGCGCGAGCCTTCATGCGCGACAACCCCGACCTGGCCGACGAGCTGGAGAAGAAGATCAAGGAGAAGCTCGGCATCGGTCCGCAGGTGGACGCGCCGGCGGTCGTCGAGGCCCCGGTCGACTTCTGAGCATGTCCGGGGGCCGCAGGCGGCGCGGGGCGGGGGACGGGCGAGCCCCCCGCCCCGACGTCGCGGCGGACCGCGATGCGGATCCCTACGCCGTCGCCCGCGGGATCGTCCTGAACCAGCTCTCGACACGGGCGCGTAGCCGTGCCGAGCTCGCGACCAAGCTCGCCTCACGCAACGTGCCGGACGAGGTGGCCACCGAGGTTCTCGACCGGATGGAGCAGATCAATCTCGTCGACGACGGGGCGTTCGCCAGTGAGTGGGTGCGGTCCCGGCACCGGTCCCGCGGGCTGGCGGGGCGGGCGCTGACCGCCGAGCTGCGGCGCAAGGGTGTCGACGACGAGGTCACCCGGGTAGCGCTGGAGCAGCTAGACCCCGACATCGAGGTGGCCACCGCCCGTGAGCTGGTGGTGCGGCGGATGCGGGCCACCCGCGGGCTGGACCGGCAGGTGCGGATTCGCAGGTTGGCAGGCATGTTGGCGCGCAAGGGGTACCCCGGCGGCATGGCCATGGCGGTGGTGCGAGAAGCGCTGGCTGCCGAGGGCCAGGAGGTCGATGACCTGCTGCCCGGGTGACCATCCCTACGCGTCCGAGCCGATAGCCTGCGCTTCCGCGACGAAGGGACGGTGCCGCCATGCTTGAGAACGCCGGGGTGGTCGTCCTGGTCGTAGGGATCGTCGGCGCGGTGCTGGCCGTCCTGCTGGGCCGTCGCGAGGCCTCCGCGGTGCGCGACCGAGCGGCCGCCGAGCTCGATACGGCACGCGAGCGCTCGGAGGCCATCCTCGAGGAGGCAAGGGCCGCGCGAGCGCAGGCGACCGCCGAGCGCGAGCAGATCACGGCAGACCTCCGGGCGCGTGAGGATCGCCTCGACGTGCGCGAGCACCGGGTGGCCGACCGGGCACAGGGCCTCGACGCGCAGGAACGCGAGGTCGACGCGGAGCGCATGGCCGTCCGCGAGGTCGAGCGGTCCGCCCAGACCTTGGAGCAGGAGCTGAGGACCCGCACCGCCGAGCACGACACCCAGGTGGCGCAGGCGGCGGCCAACGCAGCTGAGGAGCGTCACCGAGGTGACGAGGCCGCTCGCCGGATCAGGGAGGAGCTGGACGATGTGCTCGCCGGCGCCAAGGCCGAGCGGCGCGCCGAGCTCGAGCGCGTCGCGGCACTGACCAGCCAGCAGGCCCGCGCCGAGCTGGTGGCTGAGCAGGTCGAGTCCGCTCGACGCAGGGGCCTGGTCACCGTGCGGGAGATCGAGGACGAGGCACGTCGCAACGGTGAGACGCTGGCGCGCCGCATCGTGGCCGATGCCGTCCAACGGGTGGCGGCCGACCAGACTGCCGAGTCGGTCGTCAGCGTGGTTCAGCTGCCCGGCGATGACATGAAGGGTCGGATCATCGGCCGCGAGGGCCGCAACATCCGCACCTTCGAGGCTGTCACCGGCGTGAATCTCGTCATCGACGACACCCCCGGCGCGGTGCTGCTGTCGTGCTTCGACCCGGTGCGCCGCGAGCGGGCGCGGGTCGCCCTGCAGGCCCTCATCACCGACGGGCGCATCCACCCGCAACGGATCGAGGCCGCCTACGAGGACGCGAGCGCCGAGGTGGACCGGTTGATCGACAGGGCCGGTGCGGAGGCCACCGAGCAGGTCGGCATCCACAACCTCCACCCGGACCTGGTCCGGCTGCTCGGACAGCTGCGGTATCGGACGTCCTACGGGCAGAACGTGCTCGGGCACCTGATAGAGACCGCTCACGTGGCTTCGTCCATGGCGGCAGAGATCGGCGTGAAGGTCGCACTGGTGAAGCGGTGCGCCTTCCTGCACGACATCGGCAAGGCCCTGACCCACGAGGTGGAGGGGACGCACGCGATGATCGGTGCCGACCTAGCGCGCCGCTACGGCGAGCACGAGGAGGTCGTGCACGCGATCGCGGCCCACCACAACGAGATCGCGCCGGAGACCGTGGAGGCAGTGCTCACGCAAGCCGCGGACGCGTGCTCGGGCGGCAGACCCGGTGCCAGGCGTGAGGCGCTGGAGTCCTACGTCGAGCGGCTGAACCGGCTCGAGGCCATCGCCTCCGCACGCGAGGGTGTGGAGAAGGTCTTCGCCATGTCGGCCGGGCGTGAGCTGCGGGTCATGGTGCAGCCGTCGACCGTCGACGATGCGGCGTCTGATCTCATGGCCCGCGACATCGCCGCTCAGATCGCCGACGAGCTGACCTACCCCGGCCAGATCAAGGTCACGGTGGTGCGGGAGTCCCGCGCGACCGCCACCGCCACCTAGCAGGACAGGTGCCCTTGGGCCGCCGAGACACATCGATCTGGTCCAGTGCCCTGCGAACCGCACTTGTTGACTGCACTCATGGTGAGCGTGTCGACCATCCGGATCATGCCGGGACGGAGAGCCCAAGCAGCCAGGCCTGCCAGGCCGGCTCCTCGCGCCGCACGTAGTCCGCCGCGTCGGCGGAGAACAGGTACGCCCGTACGCCAACCGTCGCCTTGCCGGCGCCCTCGCCGTACGCGAAGACGCTGAGCATCCCGGGGACCGGCGCGGTGAGCCGGACCAGCGTCTGCCGCTCGCCGACACGCTCGACCGTGCCGGTGGCGCCGCGCACCTCGCACGTCGCGCCCTCGTCGCCCAGCCGGAGTGCAGCGTGCAGGGTCGACCAGAGCGCCTCCGCGTCGCCGGGGTGGGAGGCGGTGACCTCCAGCTGCGTGGCCTCCTGGCCAGGGAAGTGCGACAGGTAGAGGCGCAGGTTGTCGAAGAACGGCATCCAGTTGGAGCCCATGCCGTCCCAGAACTCCGACTCCCAGGCGGCGCCGGTCCCGAAGCCGCTACTGGTGACGCGCACGACGCAGGTGCCGCCGGATTGTGCCTCGACGAGGAACTCTGACGTCAGCAGGCTCAGCGCATCCGGGTCCTTGCCCATGAGGGCGGCCCAGTCCTCCTCGTAGACGAGGCGGCGCGGCGGGTCCCAGCCGGTGACCTGGCCGTCCGAGCCCATGTCGGGGCCCATGGTGAAGTGCACGGAGCCGCCCTCGCGCTCCTCCATCTCGGTCGGCAGGAACCAGGCGCTCATGCCCTTGGCGGTGGCGATGGCTTGCCAGACCTGCTCCGGGGTGCCTGGCACCTCGACGCTGAACTCCAGGCGGTACGGGACGTTCGGGGTCGTGCTCATACGGTCTCCTCAGGAAGGGGGTGGGCGGCGACGACGAGCCGGTGCGGGCGCCCGTCGTCGTGGTGGTAGCGAGCGGCCAGGTCGAGCACCGCAGCGGTCAGGTCGTCCGCGAAGGCAGCCCGGTCGGCGGCCGACCGGAAGCCGATCTGCGTGTCGATGGTCAGCGTCGGCAGGCGCTTGCCGGACGCGCCGGCCAGGCGCGCCAGGGCGCCGACCTCGCGCACCAGCCGGCCGGCCAGCGCGACGAGGTAGCCCGCTGACAGGTGGTCGGCGTTGGCGTCCGGGTCGGCTGCGGACGCGCTGACGGCCCCCGGCGACACGACGTACGACGCTGCCGACGCCTGCAGCACCCGCTCGGTGATGCCCCCGTGCCGGCGCTCCTGGGACAGCTCCACCAGGCCGTGCGCCTCGAGCGCCTTCAGGTGGTAGTTGACCTTCTGGCGCGCGATGCCGACCCGGGCGGCGAGCCCGGCGGCGGAGGCCGGGACGGCCAGCTCGCCGAGCAGCCGGGCCCGGACCGGATCCAGCGCGGCGACGGCTGCCGCCGCGCTCTCGATGACCTCGAGGTCCCGCATGACACCAGCGTGCCCTTGACAGGTAATCTTGTCAAGGGCACGTTCACCGTTGAGAATGCTGGACGAACGCGCACGGCTCCGAGCGCATCGCTGGCCTGCTCGACGAGGCCGGCTACGCCCCGGTTGCGGACGGCGCGCAACCGGACGTCGTCGTGCTGATCAACTGCGCCGTGCGCGAGAACGCTTTCGACGGCAACCTCGGCTACCTCAACCCCGGGTGCCGCACGCGACTATGACCCTGTGCATAGCAAAGGTTTGACATCGTTTGTTGTCGTTAAAGTAATGCCATGCGCTACGCCGTTGAGCCCGTAGAGCTCCACACTGCGGCAGGAGCCCTGGGGGAGGCTGCAGAGTCGCTGATCCTGGCTAGGAACGCGCTGGCGGGCGTCATGTGGCAGGTGGGGGCATGGTGCCTGCCCAGCAGCGCAGCGCTGCTGCGCGATGTCGTGGAGCAGCTCGATCTGGCTGCCGCGGGTGCCGGCTCCAGCGCTGTGGCCGGAGCGGGGATGCTGGCGCGGGCGGCCGAGAACTACCAGATCGCCGACACGCCGGTGGCCCGCTGATGCGAGAGGTGCTGGACGGCTACGGGATGCCGGTTCCGCAGGTCGACGTGACGGCGGCCCATAGCGCTGCGTTGCGGCTGCGACGTACCGGTGGGGCCGCACGGTCGGCGGGGGAGCAGGTCGAGGGCTTGGTGATGCCGTTGTGGTGGGGTGAGGCATCAGAGTCGTACTGGGCGAGCAGGGGACGAACATCGGGCCTCATCCGGGCTGTCGTGGATGCGGCAGGACTGCTGAACGCCGCAGTGCTGGACTACGCCGAGCAGGTGCGCGTCGCGCTGCCTCGCTGGCGTCAGGCAGAGCAGCTGTGCCGTGACCTGGAGGCCCGCCTCGTGCTGGCTGAGACGGACGTGACCTTGAACGCGGGGGCGATGGGCGTCGCTGCCGAGCTTGAGCGGGCGCGCAAAGAGGCCGCTGACGCAGGCGCCGCGTTCGGTGACGCGGTGCGTCTGCTGGAGAGCGGCGCCCGCAACGCCCTGGCTGTGGTGGACGAGCGGCCGCGGTCTGGCGGCGACCAGTTCTGGGAGGGTGCTGGGACGTTCGTGCGGCTGACCGTCGAGGAACCGTACGCCCTGGCCAAGTCGGTGGTGCGGAACCCCGGCTCGGCCGACGACGTGGCTGTCGCCATGGGGATCGGCCTGTGGGACAGCGTCACCCATCCGGTGCGTACCGCCCGCGACATGGTCGGGGCGCAGGAGTTCGCCGAGGGCAGCTGGGGGCAAGGCGCGGGTACGACGCTGGCGACGGTAATCGGACTCAAAGGGCTGGGCAAGGTTGCTCGCGAGGCCGACGCGGCAGGCCCGGCCGCGGAGGGCGGCTCAGCGCCGTCGCCGCACCAGGTGTTCCTGGGCGGGCCGGGGGTGGTTGGGGTTGGTCGGGCGCGTCGCGCGACGCAGGACGCGACGATCCGGTTCAGCCGCAACATCCAGAGCCCGAATGCGCCCCGGCCGCGGACGCAGACCCTGGACGAGATGGCGGCCGGGGTCGATCTTTCGCGATCTGAGCACGCCCGGCTGGGGCACGCGATCAGCCGGCACGTGGACGTCGACGAGGACTACCTGCGCTACCGCCTGGAGAACGGGACCATCCAGAGCGACCTGGAAGTGACGAACCGCATCCCGACCGCCTCATCATGGTCGGACATGGCGACGGCCGAACGGCTGACCACCGAGGCCATCCGACAGAATCTCAGCCGGATCAACCAGGAGTGGGGTGACAGTCAGGTCACCTTCCGATTGCAGCGGATTGAAGCCCCACCAGACGCTGGCGTCGTCGTGCGCAGGGGGCCGCATGGAGAGCTGCAATCGTTGGATACGCGCTCAGTCGTCGTGCTTCTGGGGCGCCGAGAAAACGAGATCTACGTCAAGACCGCATATTTGTCAGCGCTAGCGCCTGAAACTGGAGCCACACAGTGACGAAACATTTCATGGATAATCCGCGCAGGTGTCTAGATCAGTTCTGGGGCGCGTGGTTCATACCGGGTTACGAGGAGGATCACTTTGATCCAGCCATGGTCCTGGACTATATGATCGCGCAGTTTCGTGCGGGCGACACCTTGCACTACCTCCATCGCCATCTTCACTGGCTGGTGGATCGCACACCGGACGAGTCTTCGGCTGAGGCGAACTTGTACGAGTGGCTGGAGCAGGCAGGGCTCCCCGATGGTCCGATCTCATGGCACGAGTACATGCTCGCCTCAGTGGAACGGGTCGACCAAGCGGTGGCGGATCCGCTTCTGTATCTGCCACCACTTCCTGACGGCGACGGCATGCGGATCCCACGGACCTCGAAGTTCGCGTCCCAGGAGATGGCCGATGCCGCGTGCACCCAGGTGGTGCGCCGCTCGAAGCCCGCTCTGGAGGCTTGGTTGGCGACACCCTCGGGTTGGGCGCGCCAGCACCTGTACCTCGACCTGGCCTCGGAGATGGGCACCGTCGGAACGGTGCTGACCGCCGCCGAGCCGCGAGGGTCGAGCCTCCCGGTGGGGCAGGACGCCACTGTCTCGGCCACTGGTGTTGTGGTCGTGATGGCACGCGACCCCGGCAGCAGCAACCCGTACGTGCTGACGGCGTACCCCGAGCTGGCGCTCGACGAAGACGTTCGTGCGCGCTACCCGAATCTGTGCCACTGGTTCGGCGGCTTCTTCAACCAGGACGGTGGCCTGCCCGACAGCGCGATGCGTGAGGCCTGCGCGCTGACCACGGGGCCGGCCAGCGCTGCGGTCAGGGCCGAGCTGCAGTCCCTGTACGACGCAGATCTGGGAGAGGAGGGCACCCGGGCGGTGCTCGAGCACCTCGGCAGCTACGTCCTGCCCACCTACGCCCGGCACTGGGTCGACAGGACGAACTGGCGCCTCGGTGCCTTCGACTGGTCCAAGGCCGTGCGCTGGCCCTGAGTGCGAGTCAGGCGACCATCTTGCACATCGGAAGAGACTCGACCTCAGGACGACTTCTGCAGGGCGAGTCTCTTGCGATGTGCGGCAAGGAGGGGCGTGGGTGGCGTCTCAGGCGCCGGCTGTGGTGGTCTGCTGCTCCACCTGGGCTGCCGCAGAGCGGCCCCCGCCCGACTGCCTGCTCTGGATCTTCTCCGCTGCCTTGCCCAGGGTGTAGTTGATCGCTATGTAGATCAGGGCGATCACGGTGAACGTCTGGATCGGGTTGTCCAAGTTGCGCTGCACGTTCTCGCCCTGGCGCAGCAGCTCGGGGTAGTTGCCGACGAACGCCACCAGCGACGTGTCCTTCAGCACGACCACGAGCTGGCTGATGAGGGCAGGCAGCATCACTCGGAAGGCCTGCGGCAGCAGCACCAGCCGCATTGTCTGACCCTGGGTCAGGCCGGTCGCGAGGCCCGCCTCACGCTGGCCGCGCGGCAGCGACAGCACGCCCGCACGCACCACCTCGGCGAACACCACCATGTTGTAGAGGGTGAGGCCGATGACGAGCCCCCACAGCTCCCGACCGCCGTACCAGGAGCGGAAGTCCAGTCCGATGTCGGGAAGTGCCCGCACGCACAGGTAGATCAGGATGACCACAGGGGCCCCACGCAGGAGCTCGACCAGCGCCACCAGGGGGAGGCGCGCGGTGCGACCCAGGGACAGCCGGGCAACCGCGATGAGCGTGCCGAGGGTCACCGAGAGCACCATCGCGATCGCCGCAGCCTGCAGCGTGTTGAGCAAACCGCCCCACAGCACCCGCCACACGCTCTGGAACTGTTCGTCGCCGGGGCTCAGCAGGGGCGCCCACAGCTCCCAGTCGAACTGCCCTCGCTCTGCGAGACGGGACACCACCAGGTACGCGATCCCCAGCACCACGACGACGCCCGCCACCGTGCCGATCCGGGTGCGCCGACGAGCGACCGGGCCCTGGGCGTCGTACAGGACGCTGGTGCTCATCGGACGATCGCCACCTTCTTCTCGATGACCGACAGGACCGCGGCCGCGGGGAGCGTGATCATCCAGAAGCCCACCAGGACGCCCAAGAAGATGGGCAGCGTCTCGAACCCGAGCGCACTGGTCAGCCGCGTTCCAGCGCTGAACAGGTCACCGCCGACCCCGAACGCCCCGACCACCGCTGAGTTCTTGAACATCGCGATGATCACGCTGCCGAGCGGCGGGACGACGGTGCGGAAGGCCTGCGGCAGCACCACTTGCCCCAGAGACTGTGTGAAGGTCAGCCCGATCGCGCGGGCGGCCTCCGCCTGGCCAGCAGGCACCGAGTTGATGCCTGCGCGGATGGCCTCGCAGACGAAGGCGGAGGTGTACAGCACCAGCGCGGTGACACCGAAGACCCAGAACGTACGGTTGATGCCGAGCTCGGGCAGCCCGAAGGCGCAGAAGAACAGCACGACGGTCAGCGGCGTGTTCCGCAGCGTGTTGACCCACAGCGTCCCGAAGGCACGCAGCGGGGGGATGGGGGACACCCGAAAGGCAGCGATCAGGGTCCCGAGCAGGAGGGAGCCGACCGTGGCCCCGAGGATCACCCCCAGCGACCCCAGGTACCCCGAGACGAAGAGGTCGAAGTTCTCAACGATGCCGTCCAACGATCCTCCTGCCAGGGTTCGATGACGCGATCGGAGCCGACCCGGCCCCGAGAAGGGCCGGGTCGGCCTCGGTCAGGTCACTCGCAGCTGTCGGCGTCGGGCAGCTCGGGCGTCTGGGTGCCCTCGATCTGGCCCGCGGTGGCGTCCCAGGCCGCGACGTAGGCCTCCTCGTTCTCGACCAACGTCTCGTTGATGAACTCGCAGAACTCGACGTCGCCCTTGGCGATGCCGATGCCGTACGGCTCATCGGTGAACTGCTCACCGACCAGCTTGAACTCGTCGTCGGACTCGGAGACGAAGCCGAGCAGGATGACGTTGTCGGTGGTGACCGCCTGCACCTGGCCGTTGCTGAGGGCGTCGGCACACTGCGAGTACTCGTCGAACAGCACGAGCTGGTCGTCGCTGGCGAGGTACTCACGGATGTTCTCCGACGGGGTGGAGCCGTTGACCGAGCAGATCTTCGCGTCGGGGTTTTCCATGAGCGACTCGGGACCGGTGATCGTGTCGTCGTCGGCCAGAGTCATGATCTGCTGCCCGGCGGAGTAGTACGGGCCGGCGAAGGTGATGCGCTCGGCGCGCTCGTCGTTGATGGTGTACGTGGCAACCACCATGTCGACCTCGTCCTTCTCGATCACCTCTTCGCGGACCGCCGACGTGGCCTCTGACCACTCGATGCCGTCCTCGTCAATACCTAGGGCGCCGGCGATGATCTTGGCGACCTCGACGTCGAAGCCCTCGAGCTCGCCCTCGAGGTTCTCCAGGCCGAAGCCCGGCTGGTCGTACTTGGTGCCGACGCGGATGGTGCCGGCCTCCGCCAGCTCGGCCATCCTCGTGCCGGCCTCGAACTCGGGGGCCTCCTCGACCGGCGCTGCCGGGGTGGCGGCCGGTTCGTCACCGCCACAGGCGGTCAGGACGAGCGCGCTCGCGGCCAGTGCGGCGGCGAGGGTGGTGCGGCGGAACATCATCGATCTGTCCTCCGGTTCGCTTCTTTCGGGTTCTTGTCATGTGGGCGTGAACTCTGGGGCCGACGGGCGGTCGGCGTCAGTGGGTGAGGATCTTGGACAGGAAGTCCTGCGCGCGCGAGGACCGGGCGTTGGTGAAGAACTCCTCCGGGCTGTTCTCCTCCACGATCTCGCCCTCGGCCATGAACACGACCCGATCGGCGGCGCGGCGTGCGAAGCCCATCTCATGGGTCACCACGACCATGGTCATGCCGTCCTTGGCCAGTCTCGTCATGACGTCCAGGACCTCGTTGATCATCTCGGGGTCCAGGGCGGAGGTGGGCTCGTCGAAGAGCATCACCTTCGGCTCCATCGCCAGCGCCCGAGCGATCGCGACGCGCTGCTGCTGCCCGCCGGAGAGCTGGGCCGGGTACTTGTCGGCCTGGTTCGCCACCCCGACCCGCTCGAGCAGGGCGCGGCCCTGCTGATCGACCTCCGCCTTCTTGCCCTTGCGCACCTTGATCGGCCCCAGCGTGACGTTCTCCAGCACCGTCTTGTGGGCGAAGAGGTTGAACGACTGGAAGACCATGCCGACGTCCGCCCGCAGCCGTGCCAGCTCCTTGCCCTCGGCAGGCAGCGGCTTGCCGTCCAGCGTGATCGACCCCGACTCGAAGGTCTCGAGCCGGTTGATGGTGCGGCAGAGCGTGGACTTGCCGGAGCCGGACGGCCCGATGACGACCACGACCTCGCCCTGGTGGACGACCAGGTCGATGTCCTTGAGCACGTGCGCCGGTCCGAAGTGCTTGTTCACCTTCTCCATCACCACGAGCGGCTTGCCGGTGCTCCTGGGCGCGCGAGCCCCCGCGGGGGTTGCAGCCTTGGCCAGGCCGGCGCCGCTGTGCTGCGGTTCCTCGGTCATGGCGGGAACCGTAGCCCGCCCGGCCTGGGAAAGGCAGTCTCGGGACGACATGGCGCGAGGTCGTGACCGCACTGAGACCTACCTACCACCGGGAGTCGTGTGGACGGTCAGTAGGTCGGCAACGACGGGTCGACGTCGCGCACCCAGGCCAGGATTCCCTCCTCCAGGTGCGCCGCGCGGTCGAAGCCTGCGGCCCGCAGCACCTCGAGCGCCTGCCCCGAGCGACCTCCGCTCTTGCAGTGCAGCACCAGGGTGCGATCGCGCGGCAGCTGGTCGAGCGCAGCTCCGCTGAGGATCTCGGCCAGCGGAACCGGCACCGACCCCGGGATGGACACCACGTCCCGCTCGGCCGGTTCCCGGACGTCGACGATGAGCAGCTCCAGGGCGTCGGGGGAGTCGAGCATGGCCGCCAGCTCGACGGCGGAGATCGCGGGCAGACCGTCAGCAGGTGGCCTCGCGGCGACACCGGAGGGTCCTGGCAGCAGCCCGGTGACGGGCGACCCGGCGGGGTCGCGTCCGTAGGTCACGGTGCGCCAGCTCATGTCGAGGGCGTCCAGCACCAGCAGGCGGCCGAGCAGTGGCTGACCGGCGCCGGTGATGAGCTTGACGGCTTCGATCGCCATCACCGAGCCCACCGCCGCGCAGACCGCGCCCAGCACGCCGGCCTCCCCGCAGGAGGGCACGGTCCCGGCGTCCGGAGGGTGCGGGAACAGGTCTCGGTAGTGGGGGCCGTGCGCAGCCCAGAACAAGCTGACCTGCCCGTCGAAACGCAGGATCGAACCCCAGACCAGCGGCTTGCCGGACAGGACGCACGCGTCGTTGACGAGGTACCGGGTGGGGAAGTTGTCGGTCCCGTCCAGCACCAGGTCGTAGCCGGCAACCACCTCGAGGGCGTTCTGCGGGGTGAGCCGCTCGTGGTGGCGCAGCACCTGCACCAAGGGGTTGATCCGCGCGACGGCGTCGGCTGCGCTGTCGACCTTGGGGCGGCCGACGTCGGCGGTGCCGTGCAGCACCTGGCGCTGCAGGTTCGACTCCTCCACCACGTCCAGGTCGATGACGCCGAGCGTGCCGACCCCGGCTGCTGCCAGGTACAGCAGCACCGGTGAGCCGAGGCCACCTGCGCCCACGACCAGCACCCTGGCGTTCTTGAGCCGACGCTGCCCCTCACGCCCGATCTCCGGCAGGAGCAGGTGCCGGGAGTAGCGCCGCACCTCGTCCGCGCTGAGGTCGTCGCCGGGCTCCACGATCGCAGGCACTCGAGGTACAGGCGCGGACCGGGGATGGGTGGTCATGGGGTCAGCCTCGCCCGGCCGGCCATCGGTGTCGAGGCGTGGGCGTGCTCCCGACGCGGGATGCGACCGGCCAGCATTGCGTGCCGACCCGCCTGGACTGCCAGCCGCATGGCGGTCGCCATCCGCTGCGGCTGGTGGGCCCGCGTGACGGCAGAGGCCAGCAGCACCGCATCGCACCCCAGCTCCATCGCCAGGGCGGCGTCGGACGCCGTCCCGATGCCGGCGTCCAGCACGACCGGGACACCGGCGCGTCCCACGATGAGCGCGAGGTTGTGCGGGTTGAGGATGCCCAGCCCGGTGCCGATCGGAGAGCCGAGCGGCATCACCGCAGCGCAGCCGACCTGCTCCAGCCGCAGCGCCGTCGTCGGATCGTCGTTGCTGTATGGCAGCACGGTGAAGCCGTCGGCAACGAGCTGCTCGGCGGCGTCCAGCAGCTCCACCGGGTCCGGCAGCAGGGTCGTGTCGTCGGCGATGACCTCGAGCTTGACCCAGTCGGTGCCCAGCGCCTCGCGGGCCAGCCGCGCGGTCAGCACCGCCTCTCGGGCGGTCCGGCACCCGGCCGTGTTCGGCAGCACCTGGATCGAGTTGCGGGACAGCATGTCCAGCAAGGAACCTCGCGCGCCGGGGTCGACGCGGCGCATCGCCACGGTCGTGATCTCGGTGCCTGAGGCGATCAGAGCCCGTTCCAGCAGGTCCAGGTTCGCAGCCCCGCCGGTCCCGGTGATCAGGCGTGAGGTGAAGGGTCTCCCCGCGATCACGAGCTGGTCGTCGTCCACGGCTCAGCCCCCCGCTACCGCTGCGAGCACCTCGAGCCGGTCCCCGTCCGCGACCGTCACGCTCTCCCAACGGCCGCGAGGTACCACGTGCTCGTTGAGGGCCACGGCAGCTCCCTTGGTGGAGGTGCCAGCCTCGTCCAGCAGCAGCCGGACGACCTGTGCCACCGTCGTGGCGGCCTCGATGGTGTGCTCGTGCCCGTTCACGGTGATCGTCATACGGCAGCTCCTTCGGTGCGGTTGGTCTCGAACCGGCTGGGGGCGAACGGGTTCCAGCCCGGTGGTGGCACGCCCTCGGCCAGCAGCCGGGCGACGGCCGAGCCGGTCACCCCGGCGAGCAGCACGCCGTTGCGATGGTGACCGGTAGCCACGAGCAGGCCAGGCAACGAGGTGGCACCGACGATCGGTGCGTTGTCGGGGGAACCCGGGCGAAGTCGTGCCGTAGCCTCCACCAGCTCCAGCTCGCTGACGCCGGGCACCAGCTCCTGCGCGTCCCGCAAGAGCCCATGCACGCCGCCGGCCGTGACGCTGGTGTCGAACCCCATCTCCTCCGAGGTGGCACCGACGACCAGCTCACCGTCCTCGCGCGGCACCAGGTAGACCGAGGAGCCGTGCACGGTGCCTCGGACGGTGCCGGACAGGAACGGTTGCGAGGTCCGGGGAACCCGCAGGCGCAGGATCTGGCCCTTGACCGGACGGACCGGGGGCAGGACGCGCGTGGCCCGGGCGGGTGCCATCCCCAGCAGGCGCAGGCCACCGTGCGGACCCGACCGGCAGCCTGCGGCGATCAGGACCTGGTCGGCGTGCACCGTTCTGCCGTCGTCCAGCTCGACACCTTCGGCTCTGGCGTTCCTGTCGTTCCCGTGCACCCGGATGGCTGCCGCCGCCTCGACGAGGTGGACACCGGCTGCGGCAGCAGCTGCGCGCAGTCCCCGCTGCAGGCGCCGCGCGTCGACCTGGTGGTCCGAAGCGACCAGGGCACCGCCCGCGACCGACGTCGCGAGGAGCGGTTCGCGGCGCCGGCACTGGCTGCCGGTGAGCAGCTCGGTCTCGAAGCCGAGCCGGCGGTGCGTGGCGTGCAGGTCCTCCAGCGCGGCGTGGTCGCCCCGATCGAGGGCGACGGCCAACGTGCCGCACCGGTGGTAGCCGACCTCGAGCCCACCGACCCGCTCGACGTCCGCGACGAACAAGGGGTAGGCCCTGGCCGCATCCAGGCTCAGCCGCAGCAGCGTCTCCTCGCCGTGGTGCAGCTCGGTGACGGGTGCGAGCATCCCCGCCGCCACGCCCGAGGCACCGTCTCCGGGGGCCGGGTCGGCGACGAGGACCCGCAGACCGCGCTCGGCGGCACGCCAGGCGCAGCTCAGCCCGATCAGCCCTGCTCCGACCACGATGACGTCGTAGCTGGCCCTGACGTGGTTCTCCGGCACTGCACTCCCTTCGCCGGCATGACCCGGATCAGGTTCGACGGTCGGCGATCGGTTCGCCCTCTCAGCCCTGGCGGGCTCCCGTGGTGCTGCCACACTATCCCGCCGCTGGCAGACTCTGCGTCTGTGCCCTCGAACCCTTCTGCCCGTGCCGTCCGCCCTGGTTCCCTGGATCAGGCCCGGCTGTACCTGTGCACCGACGCGCGGCGCCGGCAGGGGGATCTCGAGCAGTTTCTGGACGCCGTGCTCGCCGCAGGTGTCGACGTGGTGCAGCTGCGCGAGAAGAGGCTCGAGGCGCGCGAGGAGCTGGAGCTCCTGCGGGTCTTCGCGGCCGCTGCCCGACGCCACCGTCGGCTGCTGGCGGTGAACGACCGCGCCGACGTGGCCGTGGCCGCGGGGCCGGACATCCTGCACCTCGGGCAGGACGACCTGCCGCTGCCGGTGGCCCGGCGCGTGATCGGTCCCGAGATGCTGATCGGCCGGTCGACCCATACCCCTGAGCAGGTGGAGCAGGCGCTCACCGACGAGCAGCTCGGCTACTTCTGCGTCGGCCCCACCTGGGCCACTCCGACCAAGCCCGGTCGTCCCGCAGCAGGGCTGGGGCTGCTGCGGTACGCCGTTCGACGTGGCGCCGAGATGGGGACCTCGGCGCCGCCCTGGTTCGCCATCGGGGGCATCGACCTGGGCACCCTGGACGAGGTGCTCGAGGCGGGTGCCCGCCGCGTCGTGGTGGTGCGGGCCGTGACCGAGGCTGATGACCCGGCCGGTGCGGTCCGCGAGCTCGTCCGTCGCCTAGGCGAGGCGTCGTAGCGAGCCGGTTGTGGGCTAGCGTGGCCGCACGTTCGCGGGAGCTCCCACGCTGGGGCTGAGAGGACGGCCACCGGGCCGTCGACCGCCAGACCTGATCCGGGTAATGCCGGCGAAGGGAGACCGATGTCCAGCAGGCGTGCGTCCGTCCAGGACACCACCGCTCCAGACCGCACCTCGGGCAGCCTCTCCGCGTTCCTGTGGGACGGCTCTGCCGACGTCTACGACAAGATCCTGATCCACCCCTTCTTGGACGGCCTGGCTGACGGCACCTTGCCGAGCCAGACGTTCCACCACTACCTGGTCCAGGACGGCCTGTATCTGCGCGAGTACGCCCGCGCACTGCGGATGCTGGCGGCCAAGGCCCCGGAGCCGGCCGTCGCGGCCATGTTCAGCCAGCACGCGGAAGGCGCCCTGACGGCGGAGACCGCCCTGCACGAGGACCTGTTGGCGGGGCTCGGGCTGGATGGTCCTGCCCAGCCGCTGGACGAGCAGGCCTCGCCCTCCAACCGCGCCTACACCAGCTTCCTGCTGGCGACCGCCGGGACCGGCAGCTTCGCTGACGGGCTGGCAGCGGTGCTGCCGTGCTACTGGATCTACTGGCGGGTGGGGGCCCGGTTGTCGGCTGCGTCGTCGCCCGACCCCGTGTACGCGCGCTGGATCGAGACCTACGGCGGGGCTGGCTTCGGGGACGTCACCGAGGCCGTGCTCGCCGTCGTGGACTCCCTCGGTGACGCCGTCGGCCGTCAGGAGCGGGCCCGGATGCGAGAGCACTACCGGACCGCCGCGCGCTACGAGTGGATGTTCTGGGAGGCCGCCTACCGGCGCGAGAGGTGGCCGGTGTGAACGTCCAGCCGCGGGACCAGGCGCCGCCGCGCGCGCTCACCGTCGCCGGCTCCGACTCCGGCGGCGGAGCCGGCATCCAGGCCGACCTCAAGACCTTCCTGGCCTGCGGGGTGCACGGCATGTCCGCGATCACGGCGGTGACCGTGCAGAACTCGCGCGGGGTCAGCGGGGTGCACGAGGTGCCGGCACAGGTGGTGGCCGACCAGATCGAGTCGGTCCTGACAGACATCGGCGCGGGGGCCGTGAAGACCGGGATGCTGGCGTCCGCGCCCATCATCGTGGCGGTCGTGGAGGTGCTGCGACGGCTCGGGGCCGGTCCGCTGGTGGTGGACCCCGTCTGCGCCTCGCAGCACGGCGACTCCCTGCTCCGGCCGGACGCGGTCGAGGCGCTGCGAGAGCTGCTGCTGCCGCTGGCCGACGTGGTCACCCCCAACCTGGGAGAGGTCAGGCTGCTCACCGGCATCCGGGTGCTCGACCGGGCGGGGCAGGAGGACGCGGCCCGCGCCCTGCACGCAATGGGGTGCCGCCGGGTGCTGGTCAAGGGCGGGCACCTGCCCGCCGACCAGCTGGCCACCGACGTGCTGTTCGACGGCCAGACCTTCTCGGAGCTGACCGTGCCCCGGATCCAGGCAGCGCACACGCACGGCACCGGGGACACGCTCGCCGCTGCCACCACGGCGTGGTTGGCGCGCGGGCTGGACCTCGGGGACGCGCTGGCTGCGGGCAAGCAGTACGTCACCCGGGCTGTCGTCGACGGCTACCCGCTGGGCTCGGGTGCGGGACCCGTGGGTCACTTCTGGCGCATCCGCCCGGACGCCTGAGCGGCAGGTACGAGGCCCGGCCGTATCCTTGGCAGGCCATGACGACCTACGACGTGCGCACCCACGGGTGCCAGATGAACGTGCACGACTCCGAACGGCTCTCGGGCCTGCTCGAGGACGCCGGCTACACCCCGCTGGCGCCCGGCACCGACCCCGACATGGCCGACGTGGTGGTGTTCAACACCTGTGCCGTGCGGGAGAACGCCGACAACAAGCTGTACGGCAACCTCGGGCACCTGGCGCCGGTGAAGAAGACCCGCCCCGGGATGCAGATCGCCGTCGGCGGCTGCCTGGCCCAGAAGGACCGCGACACCATCGTGCGGAAGGCGCCGTGGGTGGACGTGGTGTTCGGCACCCACAACATCGGCTCGCTGCCGGCCCTGCTGGCCCGGGCCCGGCACAACGAGGCCGCGCAGGTGGAGATCCTGGAGGCACTGGAGGTGTTCCCCTCCACCCTGCCCACCAAGCGCGAGTCGACCTACGCGGGCTGGGTCTCGGTCAGCGTCGGCTGCAACAACACCTGCACGTTCTGCATCGTGCCCGCCCTGCGCGGCAAGGAGAAGGACCGCCGGCCGGGGGAGATCCTCGCCGAGGTGCGGGCCCTGGTGGAGGACGGCGCTCTCGAGGTCACCCTGCTCGGGCAGAACGTGAACACCTACGGCGTCGAGTTCGGCGACCGGGGCGCCTTCGCCAAGCTGCTGCGGGCGTGCGGCGGCATCGAGGGGCTGGAGCGGGTGCGCTTCACCAGCCCGCACCCGGCCGCCTTCACCGACGACGTGATCGAGGCGATGGCCCAGACGCCCAACGTGATGCCGCAGCTGCACATGCCCCTGCAGTCCGGGTCGGACCGGGTGCTCGCTGCGATGCGTCGCTCCTACCGTTCGACCAAGTTCCTGGGCATCTTGGACAAGGTGCGCGCACTCATCCCGGACGCCGCCATCTCCACCGACATCATCGTGGGCTTCCCCGGTGAGACCGAGGAGGATTTCCAGGCGACGCTCGACGTCGTGCGCGCGTCCCGGTTCGCCAACGCCTTTACGTTTCAGTACTCGCCCCGGCCCGGCACCCCTGCTGCGGACTTGGCCGACCAGGTGCCCAAAGCCGTGGTCCAGGAGCGGTACGTGCGGCTGCTGGCCCTGCAGGAGGAGATCAGCTGGGCCGAGAACAGCACGCAGCTGGGACGTCGGCTGGAGGTGCTGGTCGCCACCGGCGAGGGGCGCAAGGACGGTGCCACGGCCCGGCTGTCAGGTCGGGCGCGGGACAACCGGCTGGTGCACTTCGCCCTACCCGAGGGGCAGCCCAGACCGCGGCCCGGTGACGTGGTGCAGGTCCAGGTGTCCTACGCGGCGCCGCACCACCTGGTCGCCGACGGCGGCTCGTACGAGATGCGACGGACCCGTGCCGGCGATGCCTGGGACCGGCGCCAGGCTGCCTCCTGCGGGCCGGGCCAAGGCGCAGGTCCGGCACCGGTGCCGGGCAGCGTGGTCCTCGGCCTGCCGACGGTGCGCCCGGCGTGACACCTCGCGTGACACCGGCTTGACACCGGCTTGACACCGGGTCAGCTGGCCTTTTGCTGCTCTTGCCCGAGGTAGGTGCCGGGCGGCTGCCCGTACGTCGAGCCGTTGCCGTTGCCCAACGGCCCCGAGGGTGGGGTCGGGACCGGTGAGGTGGGATCGGGCGATCCCGGTCCGGGGCCGTCGGGGGAGGGCATCGGGTCCGGCGGCGCGCTCGGGTCGGAGGGCCCCGGCATCGGCGCAGGCAGGTCCGGTACCGGTCCAGGCTCCTCCGGTGGTGCGCTGTCGCGGACCTGGGCCAGGCCCTGCGGGCGGGCACCGGAGCCGGACACCGCGCCCGCGCCCTTGTCAGACCCTGATCCGTCCGGGTCGGAGTCCGCGCCCCGGTCCGCGTCGGGGTCCGGGTCGGTGTAGGGGAAGGGCGAGCGCTCGTCGGGTGCGCCCTGCTGTCCTGCGTCCTCTTCGGGGGAGGGAGCGGGGTTGCTGCCGCCCTCGCCCTCGGTCTGCTCGCTCATGGCTCGTGCCTCCTGGTCCTGGCGATCTACCGGTCACCGCCAGACAACCGCAGCTCCGGCCGATCCGCCACCCCTGCCGGGGCGCTGTGCAGACGCACCGTGCCGACGCGCTGTGCCGCCGGACGGTGCCGCCGCGCTGTGCCGACGCACCGTGCCGCCGGCGTCGGCGCTGCTGCGGGACACTTCGCGCATGCAACCCAGCCCGGTTAGCACGCCTTTGGTCGCCGTGGTCGGAGCGACCGCCACCGGCAAGTCCGACCTGGCGGTGGCGGTGGCGTCGGCGCTGGGCGGCGAGGTGGTCAACGCCGACGCCTCCCAGCTGTACCGGGGCATGGACATCGGCACCGCGAAGCTGCCCCAGGCCGAGCGCGGCGGCGTGCCGCACCACCTGCTCGACGTGCTCGACGTCCGGCAGGAGTCGAACGTCGCGGCCTACCAGGAGCAGGCCCGCGCAGCCGTGACGGACATCCAGGCGGCCGGTCAGGTGGCCGTCCTGGTCGGCGGTTCGGGGCTGTACGTGCGGGCGGTGCTGGACCCGCTGGAGCTGCCCGGCACCGACCCCGACATCCGGGCGCGCTGGGAGCAGCGCGCCGACGAGCTGGGACCAGCCGGGCTGCACCGCGAGCTGGCGGCCAGGGACCCGGTCGCGGCGGCGGTGATCGCCGCGCCGAACGTGCGCCGGGTGGTGCGGGCGCTGGAGGTCATCGAGATCACCGGGCGCCCGTTCGCGGCCCGTCTGCCTGCGCCCGGGTACGTCCGCCCGACGGTGCAGGTGGGGCTGCGGCTCGAGCGCAGCCGGCTCGATCGGCGCATCGGGAAGCGCGTCGAGGCGATGCTGGCCGCGGGCCTGGTCGAGGAGGTGCGGCAGCTGGAGCGCCAGGGCCTGCGCGAAGGGCGGACGGCTGCTGCCGCGCTGGGGTACTCCCAGGTGCTGGCGCACCTCGCGGGCGCGCTCACGCTGGAGCAGGTCGGGGACGAGACCACCCGTGCGACGAAGGCTTTCGCCCGGCGGCAGGAGAAGTGGTTCCGCCGCGACCAGCGCATCTGCTGGCTCGACGCGGAGCAGCCGGTGCAGGTGCTGGCGCGCCAGGTGCTGGCGCTGCTCGGCCGGAAGTAGCCTGGGGCGGTGAACCCTCCAGCACCCGAGCAGCGCACCGGCCGGCCGGCTGGTCTGGCCTTCACCAAGGGCCACGGCACCGAGAACGACTTCGTCCTGGTCCCTGACCTGGACGGGGACCTGGACCTGGATGCCGAGCGGGTGGTGAGGCTGTGCGAGCGACGCGCCGGCCTCGGCGCCGACGGGGTGATCCGGGTGGTCCGCTCGAGCCGCTGCCCGGAGGCGGCGCAACAGCTGGCTCAGGAGCCCGCCGCCGAGTGGTTCATGGACTACCGCAACGCCGACGGGTCGGCGGCTCAGATGTGCGGCAACGGGGTGCGGGTCTTCGTGGCCTACCTGCTGCGCGAGGGGCTCGTCGATCCTTCCGAGCTGGCACCTGGCGGGCCCGGGCTGCCCATCACCAGCCGCGGCGGGATCAAGCGGGTGTACCAGCGGGCGGACGGCTGGTTGGCGGTCGACATGGGTGGTTGGACGTTCCCCGCCGGCAGCGAGGCAGTGGCGCGCGGGCACGACAGCACGGTGCACGTGCACGGGCTGGACGTGTCCCGCCCTGCCCTGACGCTGGACCTGGGCAACCCGCACACGGTGGCCATGCTGACCGACCTGGACGAGCTGGCCCGCGTCGACCTGGGCGGGGCTCCCCTGGTCGACCCGTCTCCGCCGCACGGCACGAACGTCGAGCTGCTGGTCGCTCTGGAACCCGAGCAGCTGGGCGGTGAGGTCGTCGGCCGACTGGCGATGCGGGTGCACGAGCGAGGGGTCGGGGAGACCCGCTCGTGCGGGACGGGGGCTTGCGCGGCGGCGCTGGCGGCGAGGGCCTGGGCAGGGCCCGGGGCGCCGGATCGTTGGCTCGTGGACGTGCCGGGCGGCCAGGTCGAGGTCCGGGTCCTGGGAAGCGACAGGGTGGAGCTGTCAGGCCCCGCCATCCTGGTCGCTGACGGCGTCACCGCCCTCTAGCAGCACCGCCCTGCCACATTCCCCTGGACGAATGCGGTCGCGGACGCAACCTTCCGCCTCTCCTGCGCGTCTTGTTCTTCGGGAGGCAGGCTCCGCCAGGGGCCTTCCTCCCACCAGGGCACTTCGTCGGGGGCGGAGAAGGTCCGGGGTCGGCGTCCCGAACAGGGGGCGGTGCGGCGGCCCCGGCCCCCGCCCCGGCGAGCACAGCGGAGGGGTCTCCGCGGGCAGAGAGGACGAGGATGGACGCCGAGCAGAGCACCACCTCAGGCGCGGAGCTGATCGACCTGCAGGCGGCCGAGCGCGAGATGGCTGACCGCAGAGCCCGACGTGATGGGCTGCTGCTGGCGCTCGAGGTCTCTCGGGCGGCCCGTCGTCGGGCTCGCCCGCTGGTCATCCGCGCGTCCTGACCCTGACGGGGGTCCACCAGCACGGCTCACACTGACGCGCGGCGCACGCCGATCACACGAAAGCCCTTGGCGCTGCCCAGCTTCTTGATGTCGAGGTCGGGGGAGAAGCGCTGCTGCATCCACTGCGTGAGCGAGTCCGCGCCGAGGTTCCGCTGCACCACCAGGTGCGCGGTACCGCCCACGTCCAGCCGGGGCAGCCAGCGCTCGAGCAGCGCGTGCAGCGCAGGCTTGCCCACCCGGATCGGCGGGTTGGACCAGATGGCGGCAAAGCGCACCTCGTCCGGGACCTGTTCGGGTCGGACCGTCCTGACCCCATCGAGCCCAAGAGCCTGCGCGTTCAGCCTGGTCAGGTCCAGGGCCCGGTCGTTGACGTCGACCGCCCACACCCTGGCCTGGGGCGCCTGCATGGCCATGGTCAGGGTGAGCGGGCCCCAGCCGCAGCCGAGGTCGAGCAGCTCCCCCCGCGGGGGCGCGGCCGGCACCTCGCGCAGGAGGACGCGGGTGCCGAGGTCGATGCGGTGCCCGCTGAAGACCCCGGTGGCGGACTGGACCTGCACCTCGCGGCCGGCGAGCCGGACGTCCAGGGTGCGCCGCTCGTCCGGCCCAGCAGGGCTCGCGGTGAAGTAGTGGTCGGCGGACACCCGCGAACCCTATCCGCGACGTCAGGGGCACGGCGGAGCGACCTGCTCCGGAATCAGGTGGCCGTCGCGTTCGTTGACCTGTCAGTGTGGAGGCACCACACGCCCGCACGTGCGACCCAGGAGATACATGACGGCACCAGGCCACGACCAGTACCCCGAGCGCGATGTCGAGGACGCCGTCTCCCGGATCCTGTCCCGGCACGCGACGGCTGTCGCCGAGGGTGGGCACGAGCACCACGACCGTGACGGCGACCAGCTGGATCTGGCCGAGCGCCAGGCTCTGCGCCGCGTGGCCGGGATGGGTACCGAGCTCGAGGACGTCACCGAGGTCGAGTACCGCCAGCTGCGGCTGGAGAAGGTCGTGCTGGCAGGACTGTGGACGAGCGGGACGTCCGCCGACGCGGAGAACTCGTTGCGAGAGCTGGCGGCACTGGCCGAGACCGCCGGCTCCGAGGTTCTCGACGGCGTGCTGCAGCGGCGGTCTACCCCGGACCCCGGCACCTTCCTGGGCTCGGGCAAGGCGGTCGAGCTGCGGGGCATCGTCGAGGCGAGCGGGGCGGACACCGTGATCTGCGACGGCCAGCTGGCCCCCTCGCAGCGGCGCGGGCTCGAGGACGTGGTCAAGGTCAAGGTGATCGACCGGACCGCGCTGATCCTGGACATCTTCGCCCAGCACGCCAAGAGCAAGGAGGGCAAGGCCCAGGTCGAGCTCGCGCAGCTGGAGTACCTGCTGCCGCGGCTGCGCGGCTGGGGCGAGTCGATGTCACGCCAGGCCGGTGGGCGTGTCGCGGCCGGTGCGGGCATCGGTTCGCGTGGCCCCGGTGAGACCAAGATCGAGCTGGACCGGCGCCGGATCCGCACCCGCATGGCCAAGCTGCGCCGCGAGATCAAGGCCATGAAGCCCGCGCGAGAGACAAAGCGCGCCAACAGGTCTCGCAACCAGGTGCCGGGGGTGGCGATCGCCGGGTACACGAACTCGGGCAAGTCCTCGCTGCTGAACCGGCTGACCGGTGCGGGTGTGCTGGTGGAGAACGCCCTGTTCGCCACGCTGGACCCGACGGTGCGCCGGGCGGAGACCAAGGACGGACGGCTCTACACCCTGGCGGACACGGTCGGCTTCGTGCGCCAGCGGCCGCACGAGCTGATCGAGGCGTTCCGCTCCACGCTGGAGGAGGTCGCCGACTCCGACCTGGTCCTGCACGTCGTGGACGCCTCCCACCCCGACCCCGAGGGCCAGATCGCCGCCGTACGTGCGGTTCTGGCGGAGGTAGGCGCTGACGCGGTACCCGAGTACATCGTCCTGAACAAGGCCGACGCCGCCGACCCCGAGGTGCTGGACCGGCTTCAGCGGCGCGAGAAGCGCAGCATCGTGGTCTCCGCCCGGACCGGCGCCGGGATCGAGGCGCTCAACGACCTCATCACCGACGAGCTGCCGCGTCCGAAGTCGCAGGTGCAGGTGGTGGTGCCCTACGACCGCGGCGACCTGGTCAACCGCGTCCACACCAGCGGTGAGGTCCTGTCCGAGGAGCACCTGGCCGAGGGCACGGCCATGGCGGCACGGGTGAACGCGGACCTCGCCTCAGAGCTGGAACCGTTCGCCGTCGTCGCCGCGGAGTAGCTCGACGCAGTCCCACCCTGTATCGTTACCGGTCCGTGACCGTTTGTGCCGAAACCTGTCGCCCCTTCTACGCGTGTAGGAGGTACCAGCAGGTTCGGCGCGAGGGGAGAACGATGGACCAGGCACGCGTGGTGGTGATCAGCCGGGCGGGGCGAGCCAGCGTGCCCGACGGTGTCCTGGACGGGCTGGCGGTCCGGTTCGTCCAACGCCAGGAGGCTCCCGATCCCGGCACCGCGGTGGTGCTGCTGCGCGATGCCGACGTCCTGGCGTGCACGAACATCTGCCTGCCGGTGCTGGACGAAGTGCTGCTGCAGCGGCTGCCCCGGTTGCGGCACGTGGTGCTGTATGCGACGGGCTACGAGCACATCGACCTCGCCGTCTTGGACCGGCACGGCGTCACGCTGTCGGTGCTGCCGGCGTACGCCACCCCCGCCGTAGCAGAGCACGCGCTGGCGATGCTGCTCTCCCTGGCCGCACGGGTGCACCTGGCGCACGACCGCAGCCGTGGCACCGTCCACGCCGACACCTCGCTGCGCGGTGTCGAGCTCGGGGGCCGCACGCTCGGGATCCTCGGGACCGGCCGGATCGGCACCCGGCTGGCCCGCCTGGCGACCGGGATCGAGATGCATGTGCTGGGCCACGACGTCGACCCGATGGCCGTCGCACGCGCCGGGCGGGACGGGATCGAGATGGTCAGCAAGGACACCCTCCTGGAACGCTCCGACGCGGTGGCGCTGTGCGCCTCCAACCAGCGCGGGGCGGGTCCTGTCCTCGACATGGCGGCCGTGATGGCACTGCGCGCCGGAGTGCTCGTGGTCAACATCGGCCGGCCCGCCCTGGTGGACACCGCGGCCATGATGGTCGCGCTGCGCGCCGGCTGGGTGCGCGGTTACGGGGTGGACGAGGTTGTGCTCGGAAGTCACTCTCCCTCAGCTGATCTCGATCTGCTGCGACAGGGACGGGTGCTGCAGACCGGGCACAGCGCGTGGTGGCGCGACGAGGTGCTCGAGCGCGGAGCGGCCATGTTCGGTGCGGCGATCGTGGCGGCGGCGCAGGGCTGTCCGGTCGACGTCGTCAGGGAGTGCTCCCGGGGGCAGGACGCGCTGATCGGGGTGGGCACGTGAGCGGCCGGTGGCGGCTGGCGGTGGGGCTGGCGGCGCTCTGGGTACTGGCGTGCGGGGGACTCGTCCTGGCGGGCTGGCCCTCGTACTGGCGGTACATCGCCTCCGAGCAGACCCCCATGACCTGGCTGCAGTCTGTGGTGCTGGTGGTGGCGGGCTGTGCGAGTGCGCTGGTCGCGCTGCTGGCGGCGCGCATTGGCGACCGTGACGGCCGTCCGTGGTGGCTGCTGGCCGTCGGCTTCAGCGTGCTGGCGCTGGACGAGCGGTTCGCGCTGCACGAGCGGGTCCGTGACGGCTACCTTGCGCCGCGCGGGGTGACCGTCCCGTTCCTGCCCTGGGTGGCGCCTGGTGACTTCGTGGTGCTGACGATCGCGCTGGTCGGCCTTGCAGCGCTGCCACTGGTGTGGCGCGGTGTCGGCGACGACGTGTGGGCGCGACGTGCCCTGGTGCTGGGGGTGGTGCTGGCCGTGGCGTCCGTCGGGCTCGACTCGGTGGACCCCGCGACGTGGTCGGTGGCTCAGGAACGGCTGCAGCAGAGCGGCGAGGAGATGGTCGAGCTCGGCAGCGGACTGGCCCTGCTGGCTGCGGTGCTGCTGCGCCTGGTGTCGGTGCTGGCCGGCCTGGTCCCGGCGTCGATCCCAGAGCGGGTGCCGGCGGCGTCGCCCACGGCCGAACGCTCCCAGGGGTAGTCCGAGTCAGTCGCTCTTGCCCAGCCAGCGGCGCTTGCCTGCGGCGCTGCCGACCCCCTTCTCGCGCGGTGTCAGGTCGAACATCGCATAGGCGGCGTCGGTGAGACGGTCGGCCAGCTCGTCGGCCTCGTCCTCGGTGAGCGGCCCCGCGGGGGCGATCATGCTGCGCTCGCCCAGCGTCTGCATCAGCCTGCGCTGCAGCGCTACCCAGTCCCTTTGGTCACCCATGTCCGGAGGGTAGCCCGCAGGCCTGTGCTGATTCCGGCGAATGGACTCGCGAGGAGCCAGATGGGTCAGCCCTTTCGGCAGGCGAGCGGCCAGAGCCTCTGCTTCAGTCGATCCACCGACCGAGGAGGCCCAGACCCATGAAGGCAGTGACCTGGCACGGCAAGCGGGACGTCCGCGTGGACACCGTCCCCGACCCCCGGATCCAGCAGCCCACCGACGCCATCGTGCGTATCACCACCACGAATATCTGCGGCTCCGACCTGCACCTGTACGAGACGCTGGGCGCTTTCATGGACGCCGGGGACATCCTGGGCCACGAGCCGATGGGCGTGGTCGAGGAGGTGGGCAGCGAGGTGACGAACCTGGTGCCCGGCGACCGTGTCGTCATCCCGTTCCAGATCTCCTGCGGGAGCTGCTTCATGTGCGACCAGCGCTTGTACACCCAGTGCGAGACGACGCAGGTGCGCGAGAAGGGGAACGGCGCCGCGCTGTTCGGCTTCTCCAAGCTGTACGGGCAGGTGCCTGGCGGCCAGGCTGAGCTGTTGCGCGTCCCGCAGGCGCAGTTCACCCACATCAAGGTCCCTGACGGTCCGCCGGACTCCCGCTTCGCCTATCTGTCCGACGTGCTGCCAACTGCGTGGCAGGGCGTCCAGTACGCAGCCGTGCCGCCGGGCGGCACCCTGGTGGTGCTGGGGCTGGGTCCGATCGGTGACATGGCGTGCCGCATCGCCCTGCACCTGGGTGCGAGCCGTGTCATCGGCGTCGACCTGGTACCGGAGCGGCTGGAGCGGGCACGGCTGCGGGGCGCCGAGGTGCTGGACCTGCGTGAGCACGACGACCTCACTGCCGTGATCCAGGAGATGACAGGTGGCCGTGGGCCGGACTCGGTCATCGACGCCGTGGGGATGGAGGCCCATGGCTCACCGGGCGGAAAGCTGGCGCAGGACATGGCCGGGATGCTGCCGGATGCGATCGGCTCCAAGGTGATGGAGAAGGCTGGGGTGGACCGGCTCAGCGCGCTGCACGCCGCGTTCGACATCGTCCGCCGTGGCGGAACCGTCTCGGTCAGCGGCGTCTACGGCGGCATGGCCGACCCGATGCCGATCATGCAGATGTTCGACAAGCAGGTGCAGCTGCGGATGGGCCAGGCGAACGTCAAGGCGTGGGTGGACGACATCATGCCGCTGCTGACCGATGAGGACCCCCTGGGCGTGGACACCTTCGCCAGCCACCGTCTTCCGCTGAGCGAGGCGCCGCAGGCGTACGAGATCTTCCAGAAGAAGCAGGATGGTGCCTTCAAGATCATGCTGAATCCCTGACGCTGGGTTCCCCCGCTCCTGCACAGATGAGGTGCGGGGTACCCGCGCAGGGCCGGTGCTCTGTCACGATGGGTGGGTGAGCCACCCCACCGCACCTCCCGGACCCTGGCCCGGCCCGGCGCCTGCGGGCTGGCAGACCCAGCAGCTCGCACCGCCGCCGCCCAGGCCCGAGCGTCCGATCGGGCCGTGCATCGCGTGGGCCGTGGGGCTGAACGTGCTGTGGGGCATCCTCTGCGCGCTGCTCGTCCTGGCGCTGGGTGCGATCCTGCTGTCGTTTCTCGGGTCGGTCTCGCAGGGCGGGTTCGACGTCTCCGAGCTGCCGGACTCCCGCTTGGCGCTGGTGCTCGTGGGGCTGGGAGTCGTCGTGGCGCTGATAGGGACGATCACGACGATCGTCGCACTGATCCTGCTGCGGCTCGGCTCGTCCTACCGACGGCTGCCTCCGTTCGTCCAGGCCCTGCTCGCGGCAGTGGCCGGCTACATCGCGTCCAGCATCCTCAGTGCCATCGGAAACGTGATCTGGCAGCTGAGCGCGGCCGCCACGATGGGAACGGGCCTGTAGGTCTTGGCGTGACCCGACCTGAGCTGCCCTCCGTCGCCGAGCTGCTGGCGGCTGCCGTGGGCGGGATCGCGGGCACCGAGCGTCCGGGCCAGCAGGTGATGGCCGAGAAGGTGGCGGCGGCGTTCGGGTCCAAGGAGCACCTGCTCGTCCAGGCCGGGACCGGGACCGGGAAGTCGCTGGCCTACCTCGTGCCGATGGTGCGCCACGCCGTGGAGTCCGGCACCGGCGCCGTGGTCTCGACCGCGACCCTGGCCCTGCAGGCCCAGGTGGTCGAGCGGGACCTGCCCCGCCTGGCTGCTGCGCTGCGGCCCGCGCTGGGGCGTGAGCTGACCTTCCAGATGGTTAAGGGTCGCGGCAACTACGTGTGCAAGCAGAAGCTCGGCGGAGGCTTCCCGGACGAGGGCGGCGGCCTGTTCGACCTTGATCCGTTGCCCGGGCGTGTGGTCACCGACGCGGGGGCTTCGCCGCTCGGCAAGGAGGTGGTGCGGCTGCGCGAGTGGGCCGAGGAGACCACCTCGGGGGACCGGGACGAGCTGGTGCCCGGCGTCAGCGAGCGGGCCTGGCGGCAGGTGGCCGTCACCGCGTTCGAGTGCATCGGCCCGCAGCAGTGCCCGATGGCGGGGGAGTGCCATAGCGAGAACGCACGTCGCCGCGCCCGCGAGGTCGACGTGGTGGTCACCAACCACGCGCTGCTGGCCATCGACACCTTCGAGGGGCGTCAGATCCTGCCCGAGCACGACGCCCTGGTGGTGGACGAGGCGCACGAGCTGGCCGACCGGGTGACGTCGGTGATCTCGGACCAGCTGAGCGTGCAGCAGGTGGAGATCGCCACCAGCCGCTCGCGCAAGCACGCCAGCGTGGACACCGACCGGCTCGTGGCGGCTGCCGGCGACCTCGAGGCCGCGCTGGTCGAGCTGGAGCCGGGGCGCTTCCTGCACGGGCTGCCGGGTGCCTTGCAGGTGGCCGTCGAGGGGGTGCGGGATGCGTCCCGCGAGGGGCTGTCACAGCTCAAGGACGCCACGCCAGGCCGCATGTCGGCCGGTGGCGACGCTGCGGTGGGTGGACTGCAGATGGCCAAGGGTGCGCTGCTGGAGGTCTTCGAGACGGCCGAGCGGCTGGCGGCCGGGCACAGCACCGACGTCTCGTGGCTGACGGTGAGCGACTTCGGGCGTGGCGGCCCGCGACGCCTTCTGCACGCGGCACCGCTGACCGTGGCCGGGCTCCTGCGCGACAAGATGTTCGCCGACCGGTCGGTGGTGCTGACGTCCGCGACGCTGACCGTCGGCGGGACGTTCGAGGCGACGGCCCGCTCGGTGGGGCTGTCCGGCTCGGGTGCGCCTCCCTGGGAAGGGCTGGACGTCGGGAGCCCGTTCGACTACCCGAAGCAGTCGATTCTGTATGTGGCCGCCCACCTGCCTCCGCCCGGTCGCGAGGGCGGTGGGTCGGCTTCGATGGACGAGCTGGCAGAGCTGCTCTCAGCTGCCGGTGGTCGCACGCTGGGGCTGTTCTCGTCCCGGCGCGGGGCGGAGCAGGCGGCCGAGGCGATGCGTGGACGGCTGGGGCTGCCGATCCTGTGCCAAGGGGAGGACGCGATGCCGAACCTGGTGCGTGCCTTCGCCTCAAACGCGAGAACCTGTCTGTTCGGGACGCTCTCGTTGTGGCAGGGCGTGGACGTGCCCGGGCCCGCGTGCCAGCTGGTGGTGATCGACCGGGTCCCGTTCCCCCGCCCCGACGACCCGCTGATGTCCGCACGCTCGGAGGCTGTGTCACGCTCCGGCGGCAACGGGTTCATGACGGTGGCGGCTCAGCACGCCGCGCTGCGCCTGGCACAGGGTGCCGGCCGGTTGATCCGTTCGATGGATGACCGCGGCGTGGTGGCCGTGCTCGATTCGCGGTTGGCGAACGCGCGGTACGCCGGGTACCTGCAGGCCTCGTTGCCGCCCATGTGGCCGACGACGGACCGGGACTCAGTGCTAGGGGCACTGCGGCGGCTGGACGAGCGGGCGGGGGACCTCAAGCCTGTGCGGGCTGTCGTCGGAGGCGTGAAGGCGGTCGTGGCGCCGGACTCATGACGCGCTGTGCGGCTTCTTCCACGTCTGGCGGTCGTCGATTGGCCCAACGGGGGGTTATCCACAGCCGTATGGGCACCGTGGCGAGCCAGCGGCGTCCAACGGGTTAGGTTCTCCGCCATGCGTGCTTCTCGGGGGACGGCGTGTGCCGCGGTAGTCGGTGTGCTTCTGGTGTCTGGGTGCAGCGACGGGGGTGGGCCGGAGCCTTCTGCTTCCACCTTGTCGACCTCGTCGCCGGCCACGAACTCGGCGGCGGCACCGGCGGCGACGTCGACGCCATCGGAGACTGGGTCTGAGACAGCCACCGCGGCGCCCAGTCCGACAGTTGCGTTGCCGGTCCTGCCTGAGGCTGCGAAGAAGGGTGATGCGCCCGGGGCTGAAGCCTTCCTCGCGTACTGGTTCGCGGTCGCGAACTATGCACAGCAGACCGGAGACACCGAGCCACTTCGGGCGCTCTCCGGCTCTGAGTGTGTCGTCTGCGACGACCTTATTGATGGAATCGATAAGCGTTACGGCTCGGGAGGTCGAATTGAGGGCAGGCTATGGGAACTGAACTCCGCTGTATCTCCACCACCGGACCCCGACGGAGTTGTCTCGACGACTGTCAGATTCACGCAGACAAGCGGGACTCTAATTGACCTCGCTGGAACAAGGACCGAAGCGCTCGGCAGGCCAGCCGAGAACGCTGGCTTTGTTCTCACCTTTGAAGGCGCGTGGAGCCTATTCGGCATCGGTGAACTGTGAGACGGGCGTGTTACGTTCTGGTTTTAGCATTGCTGGGGGCGATTGTGGGGCCGAGTGCGGCTGCCGAGCCTGCCGAAGACAGCGTGATAGAGGCTGGCATTGGCGGCGGCACTGTAGACGTCAAACAGATAGCCAAATTGCGTGTAGCGGCGGCGAACAATGCGCGGTATGAAGGACTCGGTGCTGCGGGCACGGCGAACCCTTACGTCTACGTGCATATCCCGAACTGTGTGGGAAATAGCATCACCGCGGGGGTCGATGGGCCATGCCAAAGGGCTGTCGATGCTTGTCCACCGGGCCAATTGATGATGCAGTTGCATCGCGGACCGGCCGGCTCCGTCATAGGCCAAGCTGGTTGGACCCACATCAGGACCGCTTGCACGACCGAACCCGCCCCTGGTGCGCCAGCAGCAGCAGCGATTCCCGGACTGAGTCTGAGTGACTTCCAGCAGCTTCCCCTGCCAGCGGGCAGTTCTCAGGTGGAACCCCCTGGCGGTAACGTCCTCGTGGGGATGCCCACGAACGTCTTCGCTACGAGGAGCGGACCGACCCTGCTCCAGACCGTTTCTCTCGGAGTGCCCATCCAGGTGCGCGCCACACCGGCGCGCTACTCGTGGAACTTCGGTGACGGCCACACTTTAGGACCGACGAGCCAGCCAGGTGGTGCGTATCCGGCTCTGACCAACACGCACGAGTACACCGCGCGAGGTGCTTATGACATCGTCATGACGACCTACTACACGGGCGAGTACTCGATCGACGGAGACATCTGGTTGCCGATCCCCGGCGAAGCCGAAGTTGAGAGCTCGGCTGTCACCGTCACAGCACTTGCTGGCGAGAGCGATTTGGTCGCCGACCCGCTGCCCTGAACCTGGCTCCGCCGATCGGCATTCTTCGGTGTCTTGATCGCGGTCGTGGTGGGGGCTTCGGGGTGAAGGCGTTGGGGTGGCGGCCGGTCTGTCCGGCTCTTCCACGTTGGTCCTTGGTCGCGCCGCTGGGGCTGGGTGGTCAGGTCGTCGCGGTGGCCGGTGGCCGGCGGCCTGGTGGCGGCGGCGTGCAGCTCGGCCCAGGGGTGTTGCCAGGGCCAGCGCTCGGGTAGGTGCAGGCACGAGCGGCGGGGCGGAGCGGGCGACCCGGGCTGGGACGTTGATCAGGTGCGCCCGGATGGTGGCGGTGGTGGCTTTGGGGGGAACGCCGAGGCGATCGTCCCGGCGGCGCGGGTGAGGTTGTAGGCGATCGCCGCCAGGACGGTCCAGGCGGCGTTGGCGGTGAAGACACCTGAGCATGTGCGCCAGGGGCCCGTTCTTGAGGCCGGCGATGACGGTCTCGATGATCGCGTGCCCACGGTGGGACAGCTCGGCGGCCAGCATCGGTCTCGGTCGGGAGGTGAACGCGATGAACGGGACCCCGGCGACCTCGGCGGCGGAGATCCACCGCTACTGCTCGTCGTCCCAGATCGCGTCGGGTACTTGGTCGCCACCCAGTCCTTTCCGTCGATGGTGGTGATTGGCTCAAGCACTGCTCTGGACCGGTCGATAGTGAGGTCGAGGAGAGGACGGCGACCATGAGAGCACGACTAGGGGCCAGGGCGGGCTTCATGCTGCGCCTCATGCTGGCGCTTACGGCCGCTCTTGTCGCTGTCGGCGTCGCGCAGTACACCGCGGTGGAGCGGACGCTGACTGCCACGGCGCTGGACAACCTCAAGGCCGCGCACGCGGCGGACGCCACCGTGCTGCTCAACCTGCACGACGCCGAGGGCGGCGGTATGGCGGCGGTCACCGCGCTGCTCGGCCACGTCGCCTCTCGCCCGGGGGTCGAACGGGTGGTGCTGCGCGACGCCGAGGGCCGCGACGTGGTCGTCGGCACGCCTGCCACGCCTGCCACGCACGCCGCGCAGTCTCTGCCCGGCGGGACGGCCGCCGACCGTGGTGCAGGCACCGACGCCGGTCACGGTGCCGGGACGAGCATGGGGGAGGACGCCGACGCCGACACCGGCGGTGCGCACGGCGACCTGGCAGACATGCCGGGCGGCCAGGGTGCCGCCGAGGCGGTCGGGCAGATCACCGTCGCGGTCCCGGTGATGCTGGGCGGCGAGCCGTTTGCGCTGGAGGTCCAGCGCGACGACACCGAGCTGCGCGAGAGCGTCGACGCGCTCCGCCGGGTGGTGCTCATGACGCTCGCCAGCGGCCTCGTGCTGGTCCTCCCGCTCTTCTACCTGGTCGGCGGCCGGGCGCTGGCAAGCAGCCACCGGGACGCCGTGGAGGGCTCCACGACCGACGGGCTGACCGGACTGGGCAACCACCGGCTCTTCCACGACGACCTGCGGCGAGCTGTGAGCACGGCGCACCGCCACCACCGGCCGCTGACGCTCGTGCTCGTGGATCTGGACGGGTTCAAGCAGGTCAACGACACTCGGGGCCACGCCCACGGCGACCAGGTGCTGTCCGCCGTCGGCGCCGTGCTGAGCGAGCCGCGTGACGGCGACCGCGCCTACCGCATCGGCGGCGACGAGTTCGCCCTGCTGCTCGCCGACACCGACACCGAGGGTGCCCTGCACATGGCCGAGCGGGTCCGGGCCCGGGTGGAGCACGAGGTGGGCGAGGTGACCACGAGCATCGGCCTCGCCTCGCTCGCAGTCAGCCGACCGGACGCGCCCAGCCTGCTGCTTGCCGCCGACGAGGCGCTGTACCGCGCCAAGGGCGAGGGGAAGAACCGCGTCGCCGAGGTGCCCCAGCCACAACCGGAGCCGCAGCGACAACCGGGACCGCAGCCGCAGCCGCAGCCATAGGACGTCGAGCCGGAACGAGAGCCCGCCGCCGCCCTGACCGCCCCAACCGACGGGCGCGAGGCGCAGGACGACGGTCTCGGGGCGGAAGGCCGCCTGGGCGAACCAGAAGGTGTTCAGGTGCGGCCTGGGCGTCAGCTGTGACCCGGCGAGCGGCCCGGCGACGGCCTGACCCAAGAGGTCCCACCGGGAGCCGGTCGGTCGTCCACGGCCCCGTCCGGCGGCGCGGCGGGGTCGACCAGCGGTCGGAAGGTCAGCACCCGTCCCTCCAGCTCGGGTCGGGTCACCAGCGTCGTCGGTGCGCGCAGCCCGGTGAACAACCGGCTCCTCGCGCCGTGGCGCATCCGGTCCATGTCCTGGATGCTGTCCGCCCCGGCGACCATCCCCGCCACCAGCGCAGTAACCTGCCGGCCGAGTGCGCTCCGGGCGGGCACGCTCAGATGCTCGGCGGCCAGGTCGTGCAGGTCGGCCCGCCGGGCCAGGCCGAGGTCCGGGACCAGGCCGGCGACCGACACGAGGCTCGGGTCATCGGAAACCGCGGAAGCGCTGTGGGAGGCTTGCACCTGCCGGATGCTCTTGTTGCTCAGTCTGAATGGTGCTGTCGCAAGTCCCATTCTCGCTGGTCGAAGGGGCTTAGAAGCGTCATGCTGGCGCCATGGTTGCTCGCCGTAGGATGAGGCGGTCGCGCACCTGGACACTCCACAGGGGTTGAGCGCTGAGCCGGACTACCGCCGCTGGACCGTGACGGTAATTGAACGGCCTTCTGCCTCTACGGTCACCACATCGCCCGGTCGGATCTGAGAACCGCGGCGCGTCTCGACCGCCCCGTCAACTCGCACGACGCCAGACTCGAGCACCTGACGGGCGTGAGCGCCATCGTCGACCAGCCCGGCCAGCTTGAGCAGTTGGCCGAGCCGGATCGATGCGTCGCGGATCGGGACTGCCACCGCCTCGCTCACGGTGACCTCAGACGCTGCGCAGAACGGCAACGACCCGGCCGAGGATCACCGCTTCGTCGCCGTCGATCGGCTGGAAGGCGGCGTTGTGCGGGAGCAGCCACACGTGGCCGTCCTTGCGCTTGTATGTCTTGACGGTCGCCTCGTTGTCGAGCATCGCGGCAACGATCTCGCCGTTCTCGGCGACAGGCTGTTGACGGACGACCACCCAGTCACCGTCACAGATCGCGGCCTCGATCATCGACTCGCCCACCACCTTGAGAAGGAAAAGCTGGCCGTCGCCCACCAGCTGGCGCGGCAACGGGAAGATGTCCTCGACGGCTTGCTCGGCGAGCATCGGCCCGCCCGCCGCGATGCGGCCCAGCACGGGGACGTAGGTGGGTTCGGGCGAGGCGTCGCCCGAGCCGGTCGGGTCGAGCTCCTCGGGGCTGACGACCTCGATGGCGCGTGGGCGGTTGG
>JAABUN010001353.1_pt1 | contig 54842 bp, 34 predicted proteins | sample 5559311 | NCBI WGS metagenome assembly JAABUN01 (sample SAMN10711877, study PRJNA513370) | rock metagenome | isolation source: Antarctica rocks | place: Antarctica: Victoria Land, Siegfried Peak sud
GGCAATTGGTACATCCATAATGTAGCAATACATTTGTGATTTAAACAGGAAGAGCCGTATGAAGGGAGACCTTCACGTACGGTTCTGTGAGAACATAAGGGTGAAACTCCTTTGTGTGACTCGACTAGCGGTAATGTTTGTCTTAGTTGCATATAGACAGAACTATTTGTAAATTTGATTAAAAATCAAGATGAATTTTACTGACAAACATATAATTGAAAGCTATTCAGGACTACTTGAAGGACTAAACCCTACGAGCAAGATTAAGCTCATTGAAAGTCTTTCAAAATCTTTAGAAATACAAAGGGAAACGAAAGAAGATGATTTTTATAGATCTTTTGGAGCATTTGCTTCAGACAAATCTGCTGAAGAAATTGTTGCAGACATTAAATCAAGCAGAATATTCAGAGATAAAGAAATTAAGTTCTAATGCCATATCTGCTTGACACCAGCATTTGTGTGTTCTTTTTACGAGGTAAACTTGCTGCGGACAAAATCATAAAGGAGAAAGGGCGAGAGAATTGTTACATTTCTGAGATCACTATTATTGAACTTCGGTATGGAGCGGAAAATAGTGACGATCCGATCAAATCCCATAAAGCAGTAGATGGTTTTTTAAACGGATTGACAATTATTCCAATTTTTGGTTGTATAAACCGCTATGCAAAAGAAAAAGTCCGACTTAGAAAAATAGGCAAACCAATACATGATGAGTTTGACCTTTTAATCGGAGTAACAGCCATTGAGAATAAATTGATTTTAGTTACTGATAATGTAAAAGACTTTAAACGGTTAGAGGGAATTGAAATAGAGAACTGGTTTAAGCTCAATTAACACTACCGCTAACCTTGCATAAGCGCCAGCAGGGCGGGACGTGGTGAATATCAGCTGTGACTAATTGTCCAAACATTAGATCAGGCATACGTTATAAATGTAGCTTTTAGTTTTTATCTTCATCAACAGTTTTTCAATCAGTGGTAGTCATTGGTGGACGAAAATAAATGCCCAGCCATCGCCAAGCCTTTATCGTTGGCGGTCATGCCGGGAACGGGTATCTACCTTCAAAAAATCATTATCTTTGAGTATAACTTTAAAAAACATGACTAAGCAGGCAATTATAGAACGAACTATTAAAGCAATTAATCAATTACCTGAGGACAAGGCAAAAGAAATTTCTGAATTTGCCGATTTCATAGCTAAACGCTACGAAGAGCAAAAGTTAAGTATAGGTATTCAACAGCTAACATCAAATAGCAACGCCTTTAGCTTTCTCAATAATGAAGAGGAACTTTATACAGATAAGGACTTAAAAGAAGTCTACAATGGCTAAGGGTGATATTGTTCTCATTACATTTCCATTTGCCGATCTCAGTGGCAGTAAACTACGACCTGCTGTAGTGATTGCTGAGACAAGCCTTGACCTTACTGTTTGTTTTATTACTACCCAAATTCAATGGCAAGAACCTACAGATGTTTTACTTGTTCCAAATCCAACTAATGGAATGAGAAAGCAATCATTATTACGAACCAGTAAGATTGCAACATTAGATAAGTTGTTGGCAAAAGGACTCTTAGGAAAGCTGTTGGATACTGAGTTTGCAGATTTAAATACAAAGCTGAAATTATTATTTCAGTTAACCTGAGTGAAGGCAAACGCGGGCAACAGTGCATTGCTAAAATGGGGGCGGACGTAAGCTGTGTTTGAACTTTTTGTCTTTCAATGTAGCTCTGCGCAAATCATCAACCTTTATTTTTAAATTTAACTTCGATTAGCCATGCTTGTCAGAATTTTAATTCCCCAACAACGCCAAGTCCTGTTTGTTGCCTTCAATGCTACCAAACTACCGCAACCAAAATTTAAATGAATATTCATCTACATAATTTTATGACATCATATGTCTAACATAAATTGATATCGAGTCACTTGGCATTACTAAGAATTATTCAAAGTTTATAAGAAGGCAATTAAGAGAACAAAGCAATTGAAAATTAGTTTCAATGTTGGTGGTAATGCTTTGATCTCGTAGTAAAGACCTTATAATACACAAGTTGTTATCTTTAACGATATGAGATTTGACAAGTATCCGGTAACGATTGGTGCTACTTCAATGGTTTATGAATTTATAAGCCAAGGCATAAGTGGGGACATTTCAAAATTGGTTATTTATAGTGAGACACATCTACACAATTTTTACAATTTGGGCTTTGGTGACAAAGATGAAATAACTGGAAATATTGATGACAAAGTAATTACTAACAATGGCGATAGCGAAAAAGTTTTAGCAACTGTTGCAGCCACGTTGTATATCTTCACAGACGAGTTTCCTGACGCCATGATTTTCGCAATAGGTAGCACCAAAGCACGGACACGGCTTTATAGAATTGGGATCACTAATAACATTGAAGCTATTGAGTCAGACTTTGAAGTTTTTGGCCTTGCAGAACAAAAATGGCAACCTTTCAAAAAAGCAGTAGAGTATGATGCATTTTTGGTTAAACGAAAAAAGAGTTAATTTTACGAGATGAAGCAGACTAAGAAAAATAATAAAAAACCGACTATCATAAAAGTAGATAAGACCCTAGACACCTATCTTGATAAAGGCTTATTCAAAGAAAAGATTGACAAGGCAAACCATATTCTAAAGACAGTTGGGCTCCCTAAGTTTGTAAAATAGCACTGCCGCCAGCAGCAGGTTTGGCAATAGGTTGGCTGACGGAATAACAATCAGCTACAATAACTATCAGCAGCAATTCCAGCAGAAAAATATAAATAAGCTTTTAGTTGTTAACTTCATCTTTAGTAACAATGTTCAGCTTAAGCTCAGAGCTTGAAATTACAAAATACCATCCCATCGCCAAGCAGTACCCTTTGGCGGTCATGCTGTTGCGACAGCACTTACTTCAAACTTTCAACTTAAACTGAACGACATTTCGTAAACTAGCGGAGTGAAAAACGCAGACAAATACATCTTGATTTTCTTATTGACAAGTTGACTAATTCCATTGAAAATGTTTTGACAGGTGACACTTTTCCTACTAACATTACTTTGCTTACTACAACTGGCCTTCCATCAGTAACGAAGAAAAATGGTTGGCAGTTTGACTGGAAGTGACGCCTTATGATTATAGAAACACAAGCAGCACTAAAATTAATTGACAAATATTTTAAAAATCAACAACAATGAAACATAATAAAAATGAACTTGACGTTGACTTTATTGGTGGGTTAGGATCATTGACAAAGGAAGAAGAGAAAGCCATCAGTGAATTTATTAAAGCATCGAAAGAACGTAGACAAAAACATAAAGCTCGACAAAAAGCACGAACCGCCAACAAAAGTATTGCTGCAAGTGGAGCGGGACGTTGAAACATCAGCTATGTGCTACTATCAACATCAGTTCAGGCGGCCGAATAAATCCAGGTATTAGATTTAATCAATGAACATTTAGCCATAAATCAAGCAACGGTTATGGGCAGACAGAACATCAATCCCCACCAGCTCAAAGCCGTACTCGAAGAAACCCCAATTAAAAACTCCAGTAAATTATTAACTTTAAATATGAAAATAATTATTCTGTTTCTTTCATGCATGATATTTTATTATTCATCTTTTTCTCAAAACAGTCCTTCAAAAGAATTAAGTAGGGAAAACTACTTGCATGAGAGCAAAGTAACAAGAATTATTGGTTACAGCTTTTTAGGAACAGGCGCGGTACTTATTATTACTGGAAGCATAATTGACCAAGTAAAAAAACCGGTATTATGGGCAGGTTCTGGATACGAATTCATAGGTATATCAAGCTCTTTGGTAAGTATTCCTTTTTTTATAAGTTCTTCGAAAAGCAAAAGAAAAGCGCTGTTATTTACTTTAGATACCCGAAAACCTATAACATATATACAAAATGTTGCTTTACAGTTTGTACAACCTACTGTCAGATTTAAAATTGTTTTTTAATTATTTGAGCTTTTCAGAACCCAGTTACTTTCGATTGACACCACGATACATTTCGGAAGTATTACAGAAGATTTTTTGCCTCCTCCTATGTATAGACCTTCCATACATATTATAGATCCGAAAATGGAATAACTGCCCTGACATCTGTAATAGCCAAGTTAGCGGCTTAATATTGGTAGAAGAATAATTAAGATTAGGAGGCGTTCATTTACGTACGATATATTTTGTGATAGAGTAACATAACCCAACTTTGATCAAATAGCTCTCAGGTTATATATCCAGTCCGCACATAACGATAAAGTCGTTGGTAAAAACTTTTCTTGCCGGTTCACTCAGCAGGCTATGGCGGCAGTTGATCCATTTATTTACTTTGTCAGCTCCATACATGTTTATTACCCTTTGTTTGTTTAAGATGAAATTCATCTTTCCCCAATGAAGCGTATACGAGATGCTCTGCTCTTCCAGTTTTATCCAAATATTCTCAAAGAACTTCCGTGTTATATCGGCGTCTATACCATCCATTTCAACTACACAGGTTTTAGGAAAATGCGTAAAGCCCAGTGTAGCCAAGGTTCCTTTTACAAAACGAAATGCCAGTGCGCCAGCTAATGGGGTAACTTTATTCAATTCAATGATCAGCTCCACAACCCTGAAAATATCCATGCAGTCTATCGCAAATGCAGCACTTGCTACCTGGCCGCGAAAGCGGGTATTCTTAAACGTTTCCCCCATTGTTTTAGGACGCGGCTGAGCTGCTCTTAGTCCAGTCTTGAAAAGACTGTTTACAAGAGGCTTAATCAGCTTGCTGCCAACATCGGTACCAACCGCATCAATCAGCTTTGATATAAAGCCCAGCAAATCTTCTCCATAGGTAAGGCCGCTTGTAACTGTATTGTGTACGGGAATGTATTCAGGCGGACAAGGAATTTTATAAAAGGTACGTATATACATGCCTTTTTCCTTGTTATCCCTTTCAAACTGATGCGGATTAATCGCCAGTTCCATGTGATATAAAGAACGATCTGTTGTTTCTTTTGGCCAATCAGGAAGGATGGTGGAAAACCTGCTTATATCCTGCAATTGAATGGCATCAACCAGCGCATTATTATATACAACATTATCAAACCGGTGTTCTTCCAGTAAAAAAATCGGAGTTGTTTCAAGCAATATTCCGTGAATGACACCAAAGCTTCCAAAGCTCACTACTGCTGCATTAAATAAATCATCGTCTCTTTTTATTTCAGCTCCCAGCGCATTTATAAATTGATCAGAAGCTACAGGATTGGATGACCTTTCAAGCCATACATGTTTATCCGGACCTGTAACAATATGTAATCCTACAATGGTATCATGAACGGATCCCGTATATAAAGCGCCACCATGTGTACCGGTAGAAGTTGCTCCTGCAACGGATTGCCCGTTACTGGCGCCACTGGCAATGAGGCTGCGACGTGGAGTAAAATTTGTTTCAATCAGCTCACTTAATTCCAGCAGGGTCATACCACATTGCACAAATAATACATCCTCCTTTGTTTTTCCTTTAGCCAGGTATGCCGCAACCAAAGAACTGTTTCTGAGGCGGAAGCGAAGATTAAGCGCTTTAGTACTGATCATCCCTCCATTGCAGACAGCAACTTTTGAAAATGACCAGTTATTACCAATTGCTCTCAGGGTTGTTCCGGAAGCTATGGCCTGCCTGATGAGCCATTGAATATTTGCTGTTGTTGCATTGTAATCTTCTATTGTAGAAATATCTGAAAAAACCCGCAAGGCATACGATGCACCCGGCGTATAATGATGCTTAAAATTCTGGTGCGCGTTGCTCCATGGATCCTCCGGTTGAAATGATTCAACACCTTTTGGCAGAGACATTTAATACAATTTAAATGAAGGTTAATTCAATGTATTGGACTAAAGAATTAATATTTAATATTCAACTATCAATGTTCAATTTTCAATAAAGAACGAATAGTTGAACATTGCTTATTGGATATTATCTTACTTCTAATATTGAAGTCAACGACATTAATGATTAATTTCCGATTTCTCCGGTACCCCGGCTTGGCGGACCACAATCCCATTCCAGCTTCTGCGGAACAACGATGCCCAGTGAAACAACTGAGATGATAACAAAACCAGGATTGGTTTTTACTGATACTTTACTCATATTACTTCCCTGCTGACAACCCGCCGGCCAGTCGCCTTGTTTTAACAATCCCCAAAAAAAAGACCAGTGTGTTTTGCCAACATGTGACAGATGTTTAGCCCTAGCAGGCTGGTCGGAATTGTAATGAGCCACCACAGTATCGCTTACGGCACAAGAGGAGAACACCAGGCAAAAAAATAATGGTGTAAAAATTCGAAAAACAGGAAAAGATCGGATGGTCATATCAGAAGGATTTATACAACACAAAATAAGGCTACCTGCTATCACCACAACTTGCTGATTGTATATACTTGCAATCATCTTCTCTTATAAAGATATATCTATGCATCAATATTGTCTATACCACATAAGGAGTATTTATAAACACTTTTTATAAACTCTCATGATAACATTCTACAGCGCTTTATATTCTAAAAGCAAAAAAGAAGGAGAAAATAAACTTCTAACGTTATATGTAGGCTGTTCAAAAGCTCACAGTATTCTTCGTACAGTTTTTGAATGAGTGTCAAAAGTCAGGTTGGTACCACATCCCCTCCTCGGAGGGGACGTTTGAGCCGAAGGCCAAACGGGGGTGGGTAGCTGACTGTTACTACCCCATTACCAACACCCGAAGAGGTTAGCATTACACACAACAATAAATACCAAAATAGCAGCATGCCCGGTGTACCCACCCCCGTTATGTCCTGCGGACATAACGTCCCCCTCCGTTGGAGGGGATGTGCTACCACCCTTACTATTCATATGAAGGTTCCAGGTTTGAAGATCATTTTTCTATAATCATTTCACCCTTTCATGGTTGCTCAGACAAAGTGTTATCAAAATTGTCAACTTTTTTCAGGACTGGCAAAAAAACTGTACGAAAACAATTATGAACTTTTGAACAGCCTACGTTATATGGTTCAACTTCTATAAAACTTAAACTGTCCTAACTCAATGGCATAAGCTTTATATAAATAATTCAGGTCATCTCTTTCAAAACAATTTACACGAGATTATTTTGTAACCTGCGTATGTTAAAGCAACAAATCAAAAACTTTATGAATAGAAACTACTTCTTAACCGGCCTCCTGATCTTTATCCTGATGGCATGCAACAAAAACAACCCTGTTGAAAACCCAAAGCTGGAACTGGTATTTGAAGACAGCACTTACCAGATCACCGGTATTGCCAAGGAAGAAAACGGACGGCTTCTTGTCAACTATCCCCGCTGGTCTGACATATACAAATATGCAGTGGTACAAGCGCACGGTTTAACAGGTAAAATACCCTACCCGAATGAAGCTATAAATCTTTGGCAACCCGGACAACCTGGAATAAACAAATGGGTATGCGTTCAATCTTCTTATTTTGATGATAATGGCGATTTATGGATCCTTGACTCTTCCGCGCCAATGTTAAAAACCATTCAGGAAGCCGGTGCCAAACTGGTGAAAATGAATAAGACTACCAATGCAGTTGAAAGAACTTATTCGTTTACCGGTATTGTTCCGGATACAGCTTATGTGAACGATGTTCGTATTGACGTTCAAAGACAATATGCCTATCTTACCGAATCAAAAGGAGGTGGCATAATTATAATAGATTTAAGCTCCGGTCAAATGCGCATGGTGCTCAGTACACATTATTCTACAAAATCAGACCCCGCTTACAAATATATTATTGATGGAAGGGAATTAATGAAAGAAGGCAAGCCAGTTAAATTTAATTCTGATGGAATCGCACTTACTCCTGACGGTGACTGGCTCTACTACAAACCGCTTACCGATGATAAATTGTATCGCATTAACACGGAATTCCTTCGTAACTGGAAACTGGAAGATAATGCGCTGAATAATCAGGTAGAAGACCTGGGCCACTTTGCTTCTACTGACGGAATGATCTTCGATAAAAAAGGAAATCTTTACTTTGGTGATCCACAGCATTACCGACTGCTAAAGATTGATAAGAACCTTACAATGACAACACTGCTTGAAGATCAAAGATTAATTTGGCCTGACAGCTATGCTATCGCTGATGGATATCTTTATATCAGTTGCTCGCAGATACAAAAACAACCTGAATATAATGAAGAGGTAAACAAACGAACATCGCCTTATACTGTATACAGGTTGAAGCTTAATTAATGGTTAATTGTTAATGGTTAATTGTTAACGGTAAGATGCGAATATGCACAGTTTAACAACTTACCGTTAACACTTAACCATTAACAATTACTCCAATGAAAGAACACGCACGGGCCCTAGTAATCCGGAGGGTAACAGTGGCGAACCGGCATAATAAAAAGGCATTGTTGTATAAGTATATTTCTTTTTAGCATTAGGTTGCTGATCCCCGATAAGCCTGTTCACCCATAGATTGGTAACCTTTATTTCCAGGTTGTTTTCTCCAGGTTTTAATGCACTGCTAATATCTGTTCTGAAAGGCTTTTTCCAAACAATACCTAACGATTTGCCATTAAGAATAATTTCTGCTAGATTCATGACATCACCCAAGTCTAACCATAAACGAGCATCTTTTTTAAACCAGTTAGCCGGAGCAATAATAGTTTTTGAATAAGTGCCTGTACCGGAAAAATATTTAATTCCTGTAACACTATTTTCCGTCCAGGAAGTTAGCTTGTCAACTGTAATTTCTGAAGGTGCGCCAAGATTCTTTTGAAAACCCAGTTTCCAGTTTGATTCCATTTCAGTTACAATAGTTTCTTTTGGCTGAGGTATAATAAGGGAAGGTTTAATAGTGTTTTCTTTAAAAACTACAAACACCGCATCGTTTGGTGCCAGGTGTAACGGAACATGGGTTCGTCCATCCCTAAAATCATAAGAAGACTGTTCCATGATACCTGTTTCAGGATGCCATATCTCAGCCGTTTTACCTGTGACTCTGAAAGTAGCCTCGATATTTTCATTCTTGTCGCTACGATTGTTGATCCAGTAAAACTCCTGCCGGGGTAGTTTGCGGTGCACAAAAAGTAATTGAGTATTACTTTGCGATTTTACATAATCAAAATCAGGAGATATTTTCAGATCAGTTAATACCTGTTGAATTGAAATGCCTGTATATAGTTTACGACTCCCTGCTATTTTATTACCAGATGTCCATACTTCATTCACCATATTATTAAATTCAGTAAGGTTATCACTCAAACTCGGACTGGCTATTGGTTTCGGTCCTACGATTACTGCACCTGATTTAACTAGGGATCTGATTTTTCTTAAACCCTTTAAAGTCATTTGCCTGGAATTAGAATCTAATACCAGTATCCGGTAACTCATGCCGCTTGGTGTTACAATGTTTCCATTTTTTACTGTCAGCAGGTTTATCAAAGCGTCGGAGTTCACAAAATCATAATTATATCCTTCCGGAATATCCGGTAGCTTTTTACCAAAAAGTGAAGTGATGTTATTGTCTTCTCCATAGTAATAGATAATATCGGCAATAAATTTTCCCTGCTGAAGCATGTAGCAACTTCTTGCCAGGTAAGTAGTCCAGGCTTTGGCTTGTTCCGCCCATGTTTCATGGCGGGTAAACCACTGACCAAAGGGCCCCAGGCCGAGTCCCGGAATTTTTTCATCTGAAGGTTGGTGTACGGAAGTATGAATCACAAACCTGTTAAGTCCATTTGCCAGTTCCAGATCTGCAGTTGGCTTTAAACGCTCCGGAGAATATGACCATGCATTTCCGATTGCGGTAAGTGATTCTGCGGCAACCAGGTTCTGGCCGTAAATGTGCGCTACAGAAGCCGATTCACGGATATCAGCTTTATAACCTGTTCCGTCACCTCCAATCATGCCTGGAGTCCACATTGCTGACATAGGAATATCAGCTTTCCGTTTTACTTCCATTCCATCGGCAATTAATGCGCGGCCACTTTCATGCGATTCTGAATATCGCTTCATGCCACGCTGGTGAAGCAGCGTGGTCAATTGATCGTAGTGGTATTCGGCTACCAGTTCGCTGAGTGTTTTGCGGAAGTCCCAAAGAAAATGATCACTTTCTTCTGAACTGTTTATGATATGTCCGGTTAAAACCGGCATCCATTTAAGCAGGCTATATCCACGGCGTTTAAAGAATTCCTGCATTAAGTTATCAGTCCAGTTCATCACACCGGCTTCCCAGCTATCGGTGACCATGTATTGCAGTCCGCCTCTATTTCCCATTAAACCACCGGTAGCATTTTTATATTGATCCAGGTAATTCTCAAAATAACTTTTTACGGCAACAGGATTTAATTTGTCTACTTCCAAACCGGTTGCTTCCGATGAAGCAGGATGATTTTGCTTGCCGGTTAACGAATACCCCAAACGTACTATGTTCCAGTTGCCTGCAGGTGGAGTCCAATTAATCATGCCGACTTCATTCATTTTTCCAGATAAATCAATCACATCCGTAAACTTAATAACATCATCAGATGAAGGCGTTGCCAGAGAATAAAGATCGGCGGAAGTGGAGAAAGCAGCCTTCTCTTCAAAGCTGTTTATCCTGGTGGCAGGATGCAAAACAATTTCGGCGATATCGGTTCCCTTTGGTGCTTGTGGAGCCCCACCACCTGTTCCGAGTATTGCCCCCATGTTAAACCGGGGCGCGGGATTTTTGAAGGTGACACGAAAATATCTGGCAGTGGTAACAGGGATCGTGATCGTTTGCTGCAGTACTCCACCTGCGGGAATGTAGCAAACTTTGTTAAAATGGCTGCCATCATCGCTTATTTCCAGTGCCCGGTTATCTTTTAGTTCTCCATACAAACCAAATGGCCCTTTGTCACCACCACCAACAATAGTGATAGCTTTAATTGTTTGGGGTTTTGTAAATTCGAACTCAATCCATGCCATACCTTTTGAAGAATCTGAAGGCAGGAGATTGGCAGTAGCAATATCACCGTCTGTAAGCTGGCCAAAGTTAAAATTTCCACCACTCGAGGTTATTACAGGTTTTAATGTAAGTAACGAAATATCTGCGTCAGGCAATTTGTATGCTATAACAGTAATGTCCTTAAAATATTCTGGTGGTGCTTTTGTTTCAGCACTCAGGCCCAGTCCTCCCTGTACGGGCAGGTTTTGAAAGGTACCGGTAGTAGTGGGAGGTTTTGGCAGCATGCTGTTAAAAGGCTTGCCACCTGTTACCCGTGTTTCACTCCATACTATTTTTTTCATTCCGTCTTTAGCCGGCACCCATGGTCCGCCACTTTCGCTCCACCCAGGTGATCCGGCGATAGCCATTTCAAGGTGCAGTGAATCGGCCAGCTTTGCCGTAAATTGAAAGGCATCTTTCCATTCAGGCGTCATGTACGTCAATCGTTTTTCAACAATTTGTGGAGTAGCTAATGCAGCATCGAAGTTTTGAAAGCCGCCTATACCGGAACGTTTCATCCAGGCAAGATCTTTGGCGATGCCATCTTTTGTAATGTTGCCATTCATCCAATGCCACCATACCCTGGGCATGGCGCTGTTAGGTGGTGTGATAAAACCGGGCATTAAGCTATCAGCAATGCTTGATTGTGAATAAGCGCTGTTTAAAAAGAATTGCGATAATATTATGGCGAAGATTTTAACAGGTTTTTTTATAGACATGGTTTCATGGTTATAAACTTACAGATGATTTCGTCAGAGAGGGCGAGGCCGAAACTTTGAAGCAAGGCGCTGACTTCCGAAGTCTTTTATTTTAGATATCTCAACTTACAGAGGGAGACTTTGAAAGTCTTGAATAAGTATGCTCTTTTAAGTTTTACTTTTTTTGAAGATGTCTTTATTCAAGACTTTCGAAGTCTGCGTTTATATTGGGAGCTGTTGAATTCTAGACTTCGGAAGTCAACGTCTTAATTCAAGACTTTGAAAGTCAGCGTTTATATTGAAAGCTTTTGAACAAAAAAAGCCGTTGTATCAGAAGTTATACTGATACAACGGCTCTCTAATATATGATCGTTATCCAGTGGTAAGCTTTATGCCAGGATTAATAAAATCTCTAACCGACAATAATTAACAATTAACAATTAACAATTATTAAAAATATGGACTCAACGCAGCTTCATCTGCAGGAAGGTCATAAAATAACGATATATTAGTGAAGGCATTGGCGGGGGGAACGGCGCCGGTTGGGAAATAGTAATCTTTAGGATTTGCCTTAATTCTGTTTCCGTAAGCAGTAATTACTGCAACAGCTGTACCCGATCTAACCAGGTCGAACCAGCGTTTGTTTTCAAAGGCGAGCTCTACCCTTCTTTCCTTTAATATAGCATCTCGCAGATCAGTAGCTGTAGAAGCTCCTAAACCTGCACGGGCACGCACCTGGTTCAGGTAAGTGGCGGCCTCGGTAGTCTTGCCCTGCTCATTCAGGGCTTCTGCCAGAAACAATAACACTTCCGAATATCGGTAAATCGGCCAGTTGTTACCGGTATTACCAAACAGCGAATGAGGTATTGCAAACTTTTTAATATAAGGATACACTTTATTATCCCGTAAACTTCCGCTTAGTGTAACATAGGCTATTGAGGCATCTTTCCTTTTATCACCCGGCTCATAAGCGGCAATTATATCCGGGGTAGGCGCATTATTGCCTTCTCCTGAAAGTGACTGGGGGTTGGATACACCGGTTATTGGTTGTAATTCAGCAGCCGTCATGGGCCGCGGTAAAAAATTATAAATAATACTTCCATTATAACCCGCAGAACCTTCCTGAAACTGAACTTCAAAAACGGATTCCTGGTTATTCTTGTTAGCAGTAGTACCCGAAAATGCATCGCTATACGCAGGCATTAAAGCATATCCATCATTGGTGACTACATCTTTGAGTATGGGTTCAGCAAGGGCCCACTTTTTTTGCTGGATATAGGCATTAGCCAGCAATGTTTTTGCTGCCCCTGAAGTAATCCTGCCTGGCTCCTGTTTTGCTTTGTTTAACAGCATTTTTGAGGCAGCATCAGCATCTTTTACGATCTGTATGTATATCGAATCTATCGACGACAACGGGAGCGACGCTTCTGCACGATTGGTAACCGGTGTCAGGTGCAGCGGGACTTTACCAAAATACCTTACCAACTCAAAATAGGCGTAGGCCCTTAGAAACATAGCCTGCCCTTTTAAATTGTTTTTTGAATCGGCCTTAAAATCTACTGCATCAATATTTGTCAGGATCTGGTTGGCCCGGGCGATAATCAGGTAATCCTGCCGATACTGGTTTAGTACATGTCCATTAGTGGTAAGCCCACCCGAGGAAGGTAATGCGAAATCGGCAACGTTTTCAGTTGGATCAACGGCACCAAAAAGTATATTGCGGTAGTAATACGTATTGTCAGAATGCATCTCGCCCAAAATATAAGCCGGTCCGTTTACTATAGTTCGCAATGGAACATAGGCTCCATTTACCGCCTGTTTAAAATCGGATTCTGTTTTAAAGAAAGTGGCAGAGCTCAGGTTTGTTTCCGGGGTTACCACCAGGAAGTCTTTTTTGCAGCCCGTTATCATAAAGCCGGCCAGTATAATTATTATAATTGTTGATTTCATGCTGTTTGAAATATAATGTTGGTAATGATTATTAAAAACCTTTCTTTAAAAATTCAGGTTAATGCCAAATGTATAAGTGCGGGGAACCGGGTAGTTGGAAAGATCAACACCCTGGCTTAAATTCCCTCCATCTCCGTTACCGTCACCCTGTGCACTTGTTTCCGGATTTGGTCCACCCCAGTATTTTGTAAACACATATACCTGTTGTATAGAGGCATATAACCTGGCTGAATTAAAAATTTTGTTCTTAATGCCCAGATTATAACCCAGTGTTATATTCTTTATGGTAAAGAAGGATGCATCAGCAACAAACCTGCTATTATTCCAGTCTCTTTCAACGCCTGTATAGTTACCACCTCCCACGGTAGTGCCATAAAATCCTTTACCTGGATTAGCCTCTGATCTGAAACGGTACTTAACTCCTTCCACCATATTAAATACAGCATCCAGATTAGCCGTGCTATACAGGTGGCGAACCCATAGCTGATTTCCATAGGAGCCGGAACCTACGATGCTAAAATCAAAGTTTCCATATTGAAGAGTGTTGGTGATGCCGTACGTAAATTTAGGGAAAGGGCTGCCAATTATGGCCCGATCATCTTTATTTCCACCATAAGTAATAACACCATCGCCGTTAACATCCTTTAGTTTGATGGTACCTACAGCTGAACGGCCGGGAATCTGTGGATTTTTCGCAAGGTCAGCGGCATTCATATACACTCCATCTGCAATCATCCCGTAGAACTGCCCGAAAGGTTCTCCCACTTTGGTGATATGAAAAGAACCATACACCCTGTCTATGCCGTTGGCCAATGACAATACCTTATTGCGGTTAAATGAAATATTCGCATTGGTAGTCCATGATAATTTGCCATTCAGGTTCTTGGTGGTAAGGGAAAATTCATGGCCCCAGAATTTAATTTCACCGATGTTGTCGTTGAAATTGCTAAAGCCGGACTCCTGCGCAATCTGCACGCTGTACAAAAGGTTGGTCGTATTTTTCTTATAATAATCATAGGTAAATTGAACCCTGTCATTAAGAAGCCCAAGGTCCAGACCAAAATCAAATTGCTTAGTAGTTTCCCAGCCTAAATTTGCATTTGCCAGGGAAGTTACTACTGCACCAGTTGCTACATTACCGCCAAACACCGCATTAACAGTGTTATTCACCAACGCATAGGGTGTATAGTTACCAATATTATTATTACCAATAACTCCGTAGCTAGCTCTCAATTTAGCAAAAGTTATTTTTTTTATATTCCTCATAAAATTCTCATCAGATACTACCCAACCCACAGAAGCTGAGGGAAAGGTACCCCACCTGTTTGCTGATCCGAACCGGGAAGACCCATCGCTACGAATGGAAGCCGTAAAAAGATACTTACCCATATAATTATAAGTGAGCCTTGAAAGATAAGATGTCAACGTCCATTCGTTGATGTCGTTTCTAGTAAGAGACGGATTTCCACTTCTGTCTATATTAAGTGCTCCCTGAATTGTTGGTAGCCTGTCATCCGTGTATGTAGAAGCCTGCACACGAGAGTATTCCTGATGAAATTTTTGGTTAGTATATCCTGCCAGCAATTCAAAATTATGTTCCCCGATACTTTTGGTGTAGGTAGCCAGGTTTTCATTCAGCCAGGTTACATTTTCAGTGCTTTGCCTTATAGAAACGGCTGTTGTAGGGATAGGTACGTTGATGAAGTTAGTAGCCGTTGAAGGATTGAAAAAGAAAAATTTACTATTCAAAAATTCAACGTTCATGCTTGATTTGAGTACCAGTCCTTTGATGGGCTGGTACGAAATATAGGAGTTAGAAATAAGGTTGGTAGTTCTTGTTTCGTTCACCAATTCCTTTGCTGCTCTTACCCAGTTAGGATAGGCAAAAATGTTACCCGTACTGCCCGGGAACTGGTTGTACTTTGTGAGCTGGCCGCTGGAATCGTAAATGGGCATTACCGGCCAGGTATGTAAAGCGTTGAACAGGATACCGGTGCCCCTGTCACCATCTGTTCTGGGTGTATTGTCAAATACATAAGAGGGCGCCAGGTTAAATCCTAATTTTACTTTATCAGAAATGTTATAATCAAGGTTCATCCTCAGCGAATATCTTTTATAATCATTATTCAATACTACTCCCTGCTGATCATATACTCCTGCTATTAAAGCTGTGCTGAGCTTATCTGTATTAGAAGTAACTGTAAGGTTATAACTTTGTAAGGGCGCCTTTCTTAACAAGGCCCCATACCAGTCATTATTTTTCCCTTCATATTGTGACGGGTTCTGGAATTCTACAGGTACGGCCTGTCCTGCATCCTGATAATATTCTTTTTTAAATTGTGCAAACTCTACCGCATTCAGCATTTCCACCCGGCCTTTTACAGGAACATTCTGCACACCGGCAAATGTGTTGAAGCTAACATTTGTCTGTCCTTTCTTGCCTCTTTTTGTTGTTATTAATACTACACCATTAGCCGCTCTTGATCCATATAAAGAAGTGGAAGCCGCATCTTTTAAAATGGAAATAGTTTCTATTTCATCCGGATTAATGGCACCGATACTGCCTGTAATGGGAGCGCCATCTACTACATATAGCGGATCACTACCTGCAGAAACTGATAATTGACCGCGGATCCTAACAGACATCCCCTGCCCTGGCTTTCCGGTAGTTTGATTGATCTGGACACCAGCTAATTTTCCCTGTAATTTCTGAGTTACCTGTGAAACGGGAATATCTCTTGTTTCTTTTAAATTAATGGTTTGAACGGCACCTGTTACAACCTTTTTAACCTGGCTACCATAACCGATTACAACGGCTTCACCTAAAGATGAAGCATCAGGGGCCATCGTAATATCAATAGAATTCCGGTTATTAATAGGAACTTCCTGACCGGCATACCCGACAAATGAAACCACCAGTGTTCCTTTCGTGTTGGGTACATTGATGGAGAAATTACCATTAGCATCTGTGCTGGTACCGGTTTTACTTCCCTTCAGCAAAACAGATACTCCCGGAAGGGGGACGCTTTTATCATCGGTAATTCTTCCTTTTACGGTATTTGCCTGGGCCCAGGCAGCAGCGGTTGAAATTATCAGGAAATAAAGTATCAGGAAATACTTTAGCCTCTGAGACATGAACTTTTTCATTAGCAATCGTTTAGTTAGGTAATCAGTAGAATTCAGTGTTTTGATAGTAACCTTCGTTGTGAATGTTAAATGTAATTTAAATTTACGGGATTTTTTTTACTTACTATCCTGCTCCGTCCTGTATTGAAATGTAATTTATGTTAATGATATGTTGTGAACAATGTTATTATCGTCACAATTAATTAATATAATATTAAATGATACTTTATTTTAATGAATTTCGTTTTATTAATAGCATTTACATTGCATTATCATAAGTATCTATTATCAATTAAAATTAAATGTATCATAAATTTAAGCAAGGAGACAGAGCGCTTTTTGCATACGAAGAAGACTTGATGGATGGAATAGTGCAGGATGCACATGATGAAGAGGTAATCATCCAATTTAATGGAATCAATTACCCATCGAACCTGGAAGCCAGTCAGTTGCAATATGTACATACTGATTTTATTATTCCCGGATCTGGAATCATAGATGTAAATTTTCAATAAAAGCACGTACTTGCTGCATCTCGTTAATAATTACTCTAGCCTGACCAGTTTAATATTAGTTACAGGAGATACAATTAAAGGGAATTTTTCTACGGTAACATTGCTGGTATCCAGTCCAAATCCACGTTCTTCAGAAAGGCCGATTTCCTTTATCCAGAAATGAAATTTCATTATTAATCTCTCCATTATTGGTAGCTCATTGTCTCCACTCAGGTATTTTTCCATAACTATAAACTGGAAGTCACCCACTACATTATTTCTTTCCAGACTTTCATAACGACTGGTAATATTTACCTCCATATTTTCAACAAGATTTTCAACAACTTTACGAAATAATAAATTGATACGAGGCTGCACCCTGAAGCCTAAACGAAATTCTATGCGGATGATATCATTGGGAATAATGTGATGAACTTTATATTCCATGGTGTAAGGATCATCCAAAGTATCTACATGAATAAACCAGTAAATGTCGGCTCTTTTTGGCTTACGGTTCAGGATAGAATAAATAATTTTATGCTCAATTTCTTTGTGGTTATCGGCGCTTGTGAGATAAACAAGGTGAGTTGCAAATTTAGGGATCGAGCGGTCACTGCTTAGTTCCCCAAGATTGGGTGTATAATGTTCAAGCCTCACAAATTCGACGTACCTGTTTTTTATTTTTCTGGCTTTGAACCAGATAAACATAACCATGAATAAGGCTCCCCCTACTAACAGTGCTACATATCCACCATGCGGAAATTTACTAAGGTTGGCAACCAGGAAAGTAATTTCTATCCATAAATAAACACCCAGAAATATATAAATCAAAAATGGCGCTACTCTGTGAAGTACCAGGTAATTAGCAAACAGAATAGTGGTAGAAATCATACACATGGTAATTGCTAATCCATAGGCAGCTCCCATATTTGTAGATTTTTGAAAATACAGCACTATACCGCAACACCCAATAAACAATAAAGTATTAATACCGGGAATATACAACTGGCCCTTTGCTTCTGTGGGATATTTTATCTTCATCTTTGGCCACAGGTTAAGGCGGATGGCTTCACTGATCAGTGTAAATGATCCGCTGATCAATGCCTGGCTGGCAATAATAGCGGCAACAGTTGCAATTGCAACGCCAATAATAAGAAACCAACCTGGCATCAATCCATAAAATGGATTAAAACCTGCAGTAATCATATCTTCCGTAATAGTGGTACCCTTATAATTGTGTAACAGCCATGCTCCCTGGCCCAGGTAGTTTAAAAACAAACAGATTTTCACAAAAACCCAAGAGATGCGGATATTGGCTTTCCCGCAATGGCCTAAATCCGAGTAAAGTGCTTCTGCACCGGTTGTGCAAAGGAACACAGACCCTAATATCCAAAAGCCTTTAGGATAATTTACCAGCAGTTTAACGCCGTAAAATGGATTAAAGGCCTTAAAAACATGCAGGTAATCAACAATATGCGCCGAACCAAGAACTGCCAGCATTAAAAACCATATAGTCATGATCGGGCCGAAAAGTCTTCCTATAGATGCCGTTCCAAATTGCTGCACAAAAAATAGTAAAGCTATAATTCCAAGTACAATGCCTATAATCAGGTTATCTGTAATAGTTCCGAGGCCTTTGATATTGCGCAGGCCCTCTATAGCCGATGCAACGGAAATAGGGGGCGTAATAATTCCATCAGCAAGTAAGGCGGCACCTCCTATCATAGCAGGATAAACCAGCCACTTATGCCTTCTTCTTACCAAAGCAAATAGTGAAAATATGCCTCCTTCTCCGCGGTTATCGGCCCTTAATGTAAGAATAACGTATTTGATAGTTGTCTGAAGGGTAAGTGTCCAAAGCACGCAGGATAATGAACCAAGAATAAGCAGATCTGTTACTTCCTTATCTTTAAGGATTTCATTTAATACATAAAGCGGTGAAGTCCCGATATCGCCGTAAATAATACCCAAGGCTATCAGTAAACCGGCTGCTGTTGCCTTATTAATTTTTTTATTCACTTAGACATCAAAGTTAAGGTACATGTTGAAATGGATAATTGTACTAATCTGATTAACTAATCATTAAAATATTAAAAGATTCAGTATCATTTTAGTGCTGCCAAAAGTAATGTTTCTATAATATAATCGCTATTAAAATTTTATAAGTCAGTGCCTTAAACTTTGATTGTTTAAACGACTTGTGAAGTCTCCCTGAATTCTGATATCTTAAATGGAAGCACCCTAAATGCAAGACTTTCGAAGTCTGCGTTTATAGTGCAGGCTTCAAATATTTCAGACTTCAGAAGTCAGCGTTTTGCATTATAGTTTTAATAAGAAAGGCTCCAGCAAATTGCTGAAACCTTTCTTTCTACTCCTCATAGAATAAGACTTAATTGCTTGCACCGCTCTTGACGCGGTTTTGCTCATCTGCTGAACCACCGGTTTTTCTCCGTGCTGCCGGAATGTCCTTCTTTCCAAAACGATAATTAAAACTCAGGTTTACCTGGCGGGAGTCTCTCCTGCCAGCAAGTGTTACATCTACATCGCTGTATCTGGCATAACCACTAAACTGTTGCGTGTTGAAAATATCACGGGCACCCACTTTAAATGTTCCCTTACTTTTGAATACCTGCTTTGACAAACCGGTATTAACTGCACCCATGCTATTAATCACTAACAGGCCTTCCGGACCCCTGGTTCTGTACCAGCCGCTGATTTCTCCGTTCCATCCTTTACCCAGTACAAAACTGTTGCTGATATTGCCGGTAAAACCGGTAAACTTCAGATCCACCGGATCATTTTGATAAAGGCCATTATAATGATTGCGATAAATATTCGCATACATGTTTATACTCCACCATTTTTTTATCGGGATATTTGCTGTTATGGCCATGCCTAACTGATTCATACTGCTAAAATTTTCAGTTGTCTGGTAGGTTGCTTTTTTTTCTGTATCCTGTTTTAAAAGCTGGGTAATAATATCAGTGGTACGTGTATAATTTATTGTAGTTGTCAGAAACCTGTTATAAGTATGACTGAATTCAAAGTTATTGGTAAACTGAGGTTGCAGGTAAGGGTTACCCTTTGAGTAAGTTAACGAATCTATAAAGTAAACAAAGGGATTGAGATTTTCATAATCAGGGCGGGCAACCCTGCGGCTATAGCTAAGGTTAAACTGGTTCTTTTTACTGGCATTGAATCCTACCCCGATATTCGGAAACAGGTTGGTATAGTTACGTTTGAATGTTGAATCATTGGTGAGCTGATGACCTTTTGAAACCGTATTCTCCAAACGCAGCCCTGCAACGAACTCCCACTTATTTAATGATTTGGAAAGAATTGAATAAGCGGCATTGATGTTCTCCTCATATATAAAATGATTGCTTCTGGCATCCGGGGTCCATTCATTACCACTGTTACGGTCATACGCTACCTGGCTGTTGGTATGTACAAAACTTGTTTTTAAACCAGCCTCTAATTTCATCCCTTTTTTAAAAGGTTGAACGTAATCTGATTTAGCACTGTAAATAATTACATCCGAAGGCATATTACCTCTTAAAAAAACAGTGTTGCCGTTTTTGATATCATTAGCGTCATAGCTTTGTGTGTTAAGCAGGGTATTGTTTTTATTACTGTAATACACGTAATCAGCATCAGCACTTAACTCCCTGCCGGTTGAATCGAAAGTATGTTTGTAATTAAAATTGGTGGAAATATTACTAGATAATCTTTTATTATTGCTCAATGACTGCAACCTGTATTGTACGTCACCCAATTCACTTTTTACAAAAGAATTGCCCGATTGATGCTGTTTGTTATTATTGAAATTGCCGTTGATTACAAACCCTGCTACATCATTCTTTGAAAAATAATAATCCAATCCCAGTTTTGTACTCTGGTATGTTCCTAAAAAGCCGTTCCTAGTAAGCTGATCGGCACTTCCGGCCAAAGTTTGTTTGTCTGACTGGTAAAATTTACGGCCGATACTGAGCTTATTAAATCCTTCGTAGTTCCCTGCATTCAAACCGCCAAACACGTTTAATTTATTGTTGCGGTAATTTAGGTTAACACCACCATTTACACGTCCATAAATTCCCTGGCTATAACTAAGATTAGTATTCCCATTCATGCCTTTTACCATTCCTTTCTTTGTTTTGATATTAATAATACCGGAATTACCGGTAGCATCATATTTTGCGGGCGGGTTGGTCATTATTTCAATTTGGTCCAGACTGCTGCTCTGCATGGTTTTCAATAAAGCGGTCAGGTCTGCGCCGCTCATGTAGGTTGGTTTACCATCAATGAGTATCAACACACCCTGTTTTCCCCTGACGCTGATGTTGCCATCATTATCCACGGACACTCCCGGAGCTTTTTCTAATAACTCAAGAGCATTTAAGCCGGTATTAGTAGGAGAAGCCTCAACATTGATCAATGTTTTACCAGGCTTTTGTTCATACAATGGTCTTTTTGAAGTAACGGTTACTCCGCTTAGTGAACGGGCCTGTGTTGCAAGTATGATTGTTTTTAAAATCACTGAAAGCTTTTCAGGTGTTATCTCTACAACTTTAGAAAAGCCGCTTTGAAATCCAATCGCTGAAAAAGATACCAGGTACTTTCCTTCAGCTATATTTTCAAAACTAAATTTGCCTTTCTTATCAGAAGCACCCATTTTTATTAGGGAAGAATCTTTCGCCTTAAGTAAAGAAATGCTGGCTGCCTCTATAGTTTTAGCATTTGCATCTATGATGGAACCATTAATGGAGCCATTCTTTAATTGAGCAAAACCAGACACGCTGAGGTTAAGTAAAATTGCAGTTAGCAGGATTATAGCTTTAGTCATTGTAGTAAATTTTTTAGTACTTGCTTTTAGTTATTACAATTCAAAAGTAAGTACTTTGTAATACATAGAACAGTTTTTTGTAATGAACGGTCGAATGAAAGGATGACTGGCGTATAAAATTTGATAGAAGAGAACAGCCATCACTTAATGCGGCTGCAAAATGCTTAGGAAAAGAATGATTTGTAAAATAATGTGATCAATGCCAAGAATGATGGGATGAATTTTAAGAATGTCTGAAGCAGGATTCACAGGATGGGGAATTATTCACAGAATTTTGAGGTAATTTTCTGAAGCAGGATGCACAGGATGAAAAATTATTCACAGAATTTTGAAGTAATTGTCTGAAGCAGGATTCACAGGATGAAGAATTATTCACAGAATTTTGAAGTAATTGTCTGAAGCAGGATTCACAGGATGAAAAATCATTCACAGAATTTTGAAGTAATTGTCTGAAGCAGGATTCACAGGATGAAAAATTATTCACAGAATTTTGAAGTAATTGTCTGAAGCAGGATTCACAGGATGAAAAATCATTCACAGAATTTTGAAGTAATTGTCTGAAGCAGGATTCACAGGATGAAAAATCATTCACAGAATTTTGAAGTAATTGTCTGAAGCAGGATTCACAGGATGAAAAATCATTCACAGAATTTTGAAGTAATTGTCTGAAGCAGGATGCACAGGATGAAAAATTATTTACAGAATTTTGAAGTAATTGTCTCAAGCAGGATTCACAGGATGAAAAATCATTCACAGAATTTTGAAGTAATTGTCTGAAGCAGGATTCACAGGATGAAAAATCATTTACAGAATTTTGAAGATTGATCTAATTCATTTTAAATCCTATCATTCCTGCCAAAGAATTCTGTAAATTATTCCTCAATCCTGTGAATCCTGCTTCAAACCCATTCACAAAATTTTGTAAATCATTCCTCAATTCTGTAAATCCTGCTTCAGACAATATTCAAAATTCTGTAAATTACTCTTCCATCCTGTGAATCCTGCTTCAAACCTGTCCACAAAATTCTGAGAATAATTCTTTCAATCCTATAAATCCTGTTAATAAAAAACCCCTGCTTGTTAGCGGGGGTCTTTCATAAGAGATGCCTTTTATTTCAAAAGGCAGGTAAATACACTTTGATTCCGCAGTTAATCATCATCATTATCCTTTCTCAACCTCAACGGTAACGTCTTATTTTTTGGATAGGGCGTATTGCCTTTTACTGAAAACCATATAATGCGGTTAAGCAAATCATCATCACCCTTATCAATATGATCAAATTGCGGAGAAGATGACAAAATAGTAAACTGTTTTGCTTTACCTCTTAGCGTTGTAGCGTTCTTGTTCATTTCGTTTAAAGGAATATTATTTTTCAGGAAAGTATATGGTGCATTATTAAATGTTCCTGTAAAAGCGTCAAACATAGGCAAAGCAGTTGCATCTATGGCATTCATTGGAGGAATACCTAATATCTGTTCTATAGTTCGCACCATACAGGTTTGGTTATAATTAGTATGAACTGTTTTTTGTAAGCGTGAATACGGACTTAATACCAAACCGGTGGTTCTATACCCTGATACATGATCCCAGCCTGACTGTGAGTCATCTTCCGTTACAAACACCGCGGTAGAATCCCAGAACCTGCTGTGGGTAATGGCTTCAAGTATCCTTCCTAATGCCAGATCGTTGTCTGCTACCATAGCTCTGGGTGTAGGATAACCCTCACGCATACCTGCTGTATGGTCACTCGGTAAAGCAAGAATCATCAATTGCGGCCACTGGTCGCCTTCCATCTTTTCGTAAGATTGCAACTCTTTAATAAACGCATCCGCCCTTATCTGATCATTGATCTTTTGTCCGTCATAACATGGGTAATCCGGCGCCATTATGGGACGCACCCTCGAAATCGTAGAAACATTTTCAAACGGGAATGGTTTTTTATCCAGGTACAATTGGTAGATGTCATTCCAATTGGCGTTTCCCCCCCATTGCGGAACACAAGCCTCGCCATAAATTCTAACCGACTTTCCATGGTCCAGTGCATTGTTCCAGATAAAACCTTCTTTATTATATACCAGGGCATCAGTCTGCACATGCGGATAACTGCGGAACCATGCCCTTACATTTTTCTCTACATAGTCACTAACCATCGCCGCATCCGTCCATTGGTGCCCTTCTGCCGATGATTTGCCTGAAGCATAATAATTATCAAGCAGTAAAAAATCTTTAGCCATCCGGTGCTGGTTAGGTGTAACCGAATCACCAAAAATACAAAGCGATTTCAGGCCATTACCTTCCGGCATGTCACCCATTACCTGGTCGTAAGTTTTATTTTCTTTGATGATGTAAATCACATGTTTAAAAGCAGAAGGCTCACCGATCCTTTCAGGAACCGGCGTGGCTATGGTTCCCGGCCTGGGAAGCAATTGAGAGATCTTTCCCCTGAAAACCATATTGGCTTTTTCAACCCTGCTGCTATAAGCACGCAAAGTATTTTTATCAGGTACCGGAATAACAGAGATCGTAGCTTCCTGACGGTGAGCAGTATACGTTTTATTATTTTCAGGAGCTCTTGCGCCTTCACCTTCAAGATTAGCAACATACAAAGTATTGTTCCTCAGAGCCAACCCTGATGGATAGGATTCGGTAGGAATAAATCCGGCGATATAACTTTTACCCTTTCCACCGGTTGATGAATTGCTGCCAAGTTTAACTATGGCTACTGCGTTATCCATACCGTTGGCAACATACAATGTAGATCCCGTACTGTCAAGGATCAGGGCATTTGGCGAATCGCCGGTAAATGATTTTATATCCGCAATTAAACGTACTGATATAGAATCCACCAATAAATTATTTGCTGTACTGATTACAGATATATTATCACTATTGCCGTTGGATACGTAAATAAATTTCCCGTCAGCACTTGTAATGATTGCATTGGGATGTAATCCTACATTGATCTCTGCCAGTTTGCTTCCACTGCGGTTGTTGAACACCGTTACTGTTCCCTGAGCTGTTGCGCCCGTTCGCGGATCAATGTAAACGCGTGCGTAAGGTATGCCGGCTGTTTCCCTGCTCGTATCAACCGGAACAGTACCCGCCCAGTTAGTGACATATATATTATCTGCAGTAAGTGCAAGGCCGAATGGCGCCATTCCTGTAGCAACAGTCCAGATTGTTTTTTCATCTTTTAACCTCAGTTTTATTAACTGACTGTTACCATTTAAAACAACGTACAGGTAGGTTTCGCCTTCTTCTTTAGTTATTGCAATGTCATTTGGCAATGCCATGGGTGAAGGCGCTACAGGTTCAAAAGAAAAAGTATTTACAATACCTGCCTTTTTACCATCCCATACCGCATCCAGTATAACAGATTTTTTATTAGTAGGATTAGCAGCTCCCCATAAAATATGCAACTTGTTATTTTCATCGTCCGTCCATACCTTAATACCCGAATAAGTACTCATCATACCATTATATTCAGCACTGTAATCAAGATGAAACAACAATTTATTATTCATCACATCAACAAATGCGATTCCGTACCTATCTTCTACCGCCAATACATTTTGTCCGGGAATTAATACGCAATCAAGACTATGATTCTCCAATGAACCATTACCAAAACGTATAACTGTACCGGCAGGATCGATGAACCGGTTGTAAGGCATTAAAACAGCAGAATTGTCGACAGATAATGTGGTATCATCATAATTACTATGCATGTTGTTGCCTGTTACAACAGTAGTTTTATATGCTCTTTGCGAGGTGCAGGAAACCAAACATATCAGGCATGCCAGAGGTATGAGCCTATAGGTATGGGGTATGAGGAAGAACTTTGTGGTGGTTCGGGACATACTTTAAACTTTAAACACTAAACTTTAAACTGACTCTATTTGCATTTGGAAGCATCGGACTTGATATAATAAGGCCGGTAATTTTTAGATTTGGGATCCATGCATCCTTCCAGGTTGAGGATTTCTACTTTTCTAAAATCAACGGGTTGCCCTTCGCTTTGCATAGCGATAAATCCTGATGTCAATAGTTTGCCGTCCTGTTTAATTTTAGGATCATAATTGTTTACTACTCCTCCGCCGATCTGTGGTTTTGAATACTGCAGTACGGTATCTCCGTTTATGATATGTGTGATAAGCGAATCGCCCAGTACAATGATTTCAGCGCGCACCCATTGTTCTCCTTCATAAGTTTTTGAGCTGGATTCAATACAATGCCTGGGATCCATTTTTCCTTTATAGATCACTTCAGTTCCAGGAGAGCACATGTTTCCGGTAGGGCGTGACTTGCCATCACCGAGGCCGGCAAGCAACTGGAACTCAATAGAGATAGGCCAGTTTTGATCTTTCGGCATTGTTCTGGGATCCTGCGAATGGATCATTACACCACTGTTTTTAATTGTGTATGCCGGAGCATCTTTTCTCCATTCTCCTTTAAACCGGTATTCTACTACAAGATGATAGTAGGAGTAAGGCGTTTTATAATACAGGTGCCCGAACTGTTCATTAAACTCAGGGAATTTATCATAACGTACCTGCATGATACCATTTTCAACACGGAAGTTATTCCCAAAATTCTCACCTACCTCATGATGATTGATCTTAACGATCCAGTCTTTTAAATCCTTACCATTAAATAATTGAACCCAATCTTTGCGGTTAGCTTCTTCCTGCGCATAGGCATTACTGTAATTAAATAATTTAAATGCGAATAGTATTAGAGTGGTTTGGCAGTATTTTATCCTCATAATTAATGATATATAAGTTTAAGGTAGCGTTTATAGCGTAATTCGCAAGGCCATTGAAAGAATTTTTTATAGCATGACCATACCGCTTAACTGCTAACAATCCTTTACATCTTAAGCAGCTTCCTCGATTCGCTCCAGTTACCTATCTGTACTTTCATAAAGTATATTCCAGGTGATAGCTCATTTGCTACCATATTAAGATTGGATACCTGCTGATTTTTTTCAAACTTAAAAGTTTTTATGATCTTACCCGACAGATTAACGATCTTAACATCCACGGCTCCCAGGTGTGTATTATTCATCTGTAACACAAACCTGTCTTTAACAGGGTTAGGGAATATTGCGAATGTTTCTTTTTTCATTACATCCTGACCCATTGTTGTGGAAAGCGTTGATGGAGCCATAGTGCCATTTGTAACATTTCCTCCGGAAACAAATTCAACCCAGTTTATATTCCAGCCACCATTTGATGAATAAATTCTTAAGGTTTGATTGCCGGCGGGTAATGTTATTGTAGTGCTTACGGTGGTCCAGCTTTGATAAGCACCCGTTTGTGGAATGCTAACAGTTGCCAACACCGTTCCGGATGAATTTTTTAATTGTAATTGCTGTGATGCGTAAGGAGTAGCAATTCTAAAATTGACTGTATACGTACCTGCCGTACTTACCGTAGTAAGATAATCCATCCAATCTCCTGTATCTATAAAGCCTACATTTTTACCGGCACCAACATCCGAAGTCGTTTCTGATTGAACACCATTCATAGCAGTGTAATTTTCCGCTTCAATTTTTCCGGGAATTACAGTACCGGAAGGTGTTTGTGCACCGGAAACAAATTCAAGCCAGTTTATATTCCAGCCACCATTTGATGAATAAATTCTTAAGGTTTGATTGCCGGCGGGTAATGTTATTGTAGTGCTTACGGTGGTCCAGCTTTGATAAGCACCCGTTTGTGGAATGCTAACAGTTGCCAACACCGTTCCGGATGAATTTTTTAATTGTAATTGCTGTGATGCGTAAGGAGTAGCAATTCTAAAATTGACTGTATACGTACCTGCCGTACTTACCGTAGTAAGATAATCCATCCAATCTCCTGTATCTATAAAGCCTACATTTTTACCGGCACCAACATCCGAAGTCGTTTCTGATTGAACACCATTCATAGCAGTGTAATTTTCCGCTTCAATTTTTCCGGGAATTACAGTACCGGAAGGTGTTTGCGCAGCGGAAACAAATTCAAGCCAATTGATATTCAGGCCACCATTAACCGAAAAAACCCTCAGTATCTGGTTACCTGCCGGCAGTGTTACAGTAGTACTAACGGTGGTCCAGTTTTGCCAGGCTCCGGTTTGCGGAACAGTTACTGTTGCCAGTATAGTTCCTGATGCATTTTTAAATTGCAATTGGTGTGCAGCATAAGGAGAGGCAACCCTGAAGTTAAGGGTATAGGTGCCCGCAGCATTTACGGTTACATTATAATCCATCCAGTCACCTGTATCAATAAAGCCAACATCCATTCCGCCGCCAGCATCAGAAGTCGTTTCAGATTGAACCCCACTCATTACGTAATAATTTTCAGCCTCTATTTTACCTGGAATTGCAGACCCTGCAGTGCTTGGTGCGCCAGTAAGGAATTCAAGCCAATTAAAATTCCAGCCACTATTTGCAGAATAAACACGGAGCGTTTGATTGCCTGTCGGTAATGTTACTGATGCAGTTACGGTTGTCCAGTTTTGAAAGGCTCCGGTTTGCGGAATATTTACAGTTGCCAGAACAGCTCCTGCAGCATTTTTCAAAAGCAACTGCTGGGAAGTATAAGGAGAAGCTACCCTGAAATTCGCTGTAAAAGTTCCGGCAGAAGAAACACTTACAGCATAATCCATCCAGTCTCCTGAATCTATAAAGCCAACATTCTTTCCGCCACCACCATCGGAGGTTGTCTCGGACTGAACACCCGACATGGTTGTATAATTTTCTGCTTCAATTCTGCCAGGCAAGGACACGCCCGGCGAAGGAGCAGCATTTACAATAACATTTACATCATCATAATTAGAAGCACCGCCATTATCCGTAGCAGTAAGACGGAACGTATAAGTGCCTGCAGCCAGGTTGCTGATTGCAGGATTAGTAGCAGTGCTGTTACTGATTGAAAATTGTGATGGGCCTGAAATCCTGGACCAGCTATAACCGGTAATATTTCCATCGGGATCTGTTGCACTACCGGCAAGGGATACGCTATTAGCAGGTAAAGTAATGGTGACATCGCTGCCTGCATTCACAACGGGTAACTGATTAACAGGTTGTGAAGAACCTCTTTGATACTGCAACATCCATTCGTAAACGTTCAGGTTATTTTCTTTGAAATTTATATTATAAGTAGCGGTCCAGGCATCGTGTCCGTTTGCAGCAAACATTGTTTTTTTAGCAAGAACAGAGGGTCTGGGTGATGAGGAGTTAATGGCATCAATCCATCCGATGGTATTGTTTGGAGAAACTGTAGGATCAATCTCGTTATGAGTGGCCCAGACGGGTAAATTTGCGGAGGCAATTATTTGTGCTTTTGAAGGTGTCGAGCCTGAAGCTCCGCATACCGGAAGTATGGCTGCCAGGCGGTTTGCATAAGCAGCACTGAAGCTTGCATAGTCCCAGACGCCACCGCCGCCCATACTAAGGCCTGTAAGATAAATTCTATTATTATTTACGCGGTAATTTCTAACCGCATAATCAATAACACCCTGAATATCAGTTGCAGCAGGCCAGCCAATAAACTGAGGACAAATAACTATAAATTTAAATACCTGTCCATTTACAGTAAAAGTAGCGGGGAAAGTTCCTTCATTGATTAGCTTTGGTGGGCCATTGCGTAATACTGTTGGTAATGAGGAGGAACTACCATCGCCCAATTCTCCCACGCCGTGAATAAAAACAAGAAGTGGATAATTTTGAGATTCAGAAGCATAAGCCTGGGGAAGGTATTCATAAAAAGCATTCGAATTTGGGATCATTGAAACGTAACGCGGAGTTAAAGTCTGAGCTTTTAACCCAGAAAAATTAATCAGCAAGCAAACGATTGCACATAAATAACCCGAAGCAACCAGGTTTTGGTCTTTCATAGAGTAGAAATTTTTAAATACGAATTATCATAATAAGTTGCTGCATAAACGAATATTATGCCAATCAAGTATTTTTGTGGATTACTTTAGATAAAATATTTCCACAAGTGTCAATATTATCTTAATTAATTAATACCAGCAATCAGCAGGCAGGAAATAAATACAGTTAAATATATCCTTTTTGATGGCTGGTGGCTGACTGTGAAATCATATTTTGATTCATGATCGTCATAACACTGGCGATAGTTTTCTATGTTAGAAGCTGTTTAAGATTTTTATTTAAAAAGTTGTAATGCACTCTTTGATGAACTTTGTTTTACTGTAACTCAAGTACTTGTAAAAAGGATGACAGTTAATTGATAAAATTCTTAATTTATAAATCGTTAACTGGTAAATTATTTAAAATCTTAAACAGCTTCTTACATTAAGAAAAATATTTTAAGAATAGGAGTAAACACTTACATAAGAATTATTTTTATTAATAAACTGGCTTACAGGCTCAATTTCTATGTAGTCTTAAATCAAATAACATTTATTCAGGTATATATACTCTTGACGTAAATTTAAAAGTGTAATATTTTTACAATGGAAAAAATAAACATTTTCAAGGGTTTAAGACCAAAGACCTCTTCCTAATTTTCATATCCTGGTTAACCTAAAATAATCCCTATTAAAATTCTATTAGGATGGTGATTATCTCAGCATCTTCTGATATGAATTAGGTTTAATAAACATTATGAAATCGCATTCTTTACAACAGGAAATTCTATTGGTAACTACTTCAAAACTTTCCCATAGACAATTAGCAGGAGACAACGCCTTTGATGTAAAGGGGCATCTTTCTTACACTGACCGGCTTAAAGAAGCCTGCCGGAACGGCTTGCTGGATAAGCTTCTTCCTGAAACAATTGAAACGCCTTCTTCCGGTAAAAAACTTCACCTTTGGCAAATTCGGTCCGGAGCTTGTTTTCTTCATATAGAATTGTGCACATTTCCTGTTGTTATTGAAAAACAACATTCAATAGATCCATATCTTTTTATTCCGACAACCTGCGCTAATTAGGTGTAACATTTTATTGTTTATTTGTTGATACCGGAAGCGGGATTAACTTCCGTTGTTTTAAGTTCGTGACCGGCAAGGGAATCATGGAGGCTTCTCATTTGCATTGCATTAACTACCAGAAATAAAAGATAATATCTACACCGATATATATTTGCAGCAGTTCTACGGATATTAACCTAGTGTCATGTCAACCCTAAATTGTCGCTTTCGCTATCAGCCGTCAGCTATCAGTAATCAGGAGAAAATACATCCTACATTAGTGTTCTGATAGCTGATAGCTGACGGCTGATAGCAATTAATGATACGTTTTATGCTTGACACGACACTAGGATTTATCATTTTCCTTGAATTTTTTTTTTGTAAAATGAAAATAACGATCCTTCTGTTTCTTTGTATTTCTATGGCAACCATCGTAAGGGCACAGCAAAAGGAGGTGTAGTGAATGGTATTTCATCCGGCCACCAGGCATTTTTGAATGCAGGTTTGTACGGCTTTATTATCGGTGATGGTAAACTAAACTATGGTAAAGAAGGCATCCTTGAATTGTATTATCGCGCTCAACTGGCCAATTCATTATGGCAACATTCGATTACCAGTTTATAAATAACCCTGCTTATAATAAAGATCGGGGTCCGGTAAGCGTTTTTGCAGTAAGGGCTCATTTGGAATTTTAAATAATCATATAACTTCATATGGTAAATTGCTAACTTGTTATCTTAATAAAATCAATTGTCTAAAATATCCCTATCAAATTTTAGTGTTAACCTGGCAAAACTCGATGCGGCACAGCGGTTACTAATAGGATTATGCTTTGCAATAGTATCTTACTTTTTATTTGAATGGATGCATATAAAACTTGTAACCCGGATAATGATGAGTTGGGATATGTTCAGCTTGCTGATGATCATTACTATCTGGATTATTTTTTTTAATATACCAGAAACTAAGATCAATGTGCTTGCACAAAAAGAAGATCAAAGCAGAACCGTTATTTTTTTTCTTGTGATAGTATCATTGCTGGTTAGTTTATTCGGCATAGCAATATTACTCAGAGGCAGCAGTCAAAAATACATTAATACTACTATACATGAGCCTGTATCCCTAATCAGCGTAGGCTTATCCTGGATCATGCTGCATACTATTTTCACCATTCACTATGCCCATCTTTTTTATGATGACGATGATCAGAAAACAGGTGTTTGCAGTGAAGGGATTGATTTTCCCGGCAACTATAAACCTGATTACCTCGACTTTGCCTATTTTTCCTTTGTTATAGGAATGACGTTCCAGGTTTCAGATGCAACAATTTCCTCCAGAAAAATTCGTCACCTTGTATTGATACATAGCGTTCTTTCATTTTTGTTTAATACTATCATTGTGGCGTTGACGATAAGTATTATTACATCGAAATAGCAGTCAGCCTTCAGCTATCAGCTGTCAGCAGCGTTTGGTTAACTGCCATAGTATCAATTTTTGTATTTATTTTTATCTAAGAATAAATTGGATAATCAACCTGATGGCTGAAAGCTGACAGCTGATAGCTCTTATGAAACACCCACCACTACTACTGCTTCTCATCATATTATCCTGGGTACTTCAGGCGCAGCATATTAAGATTTTAACGAAAGGAATGGGTACATCAATACGGGGATTGAGCGTTGTTGACGACCAGGTTGTCTGGATAAGCGGCAGCAATGGAAGGGTTGGTAAATCTCTCGATGGAGGTGTAAGCTGGAAATGGATGGTCGTTAAAGATTTTGAGAAAAGAGATTTTCGGGATATAGAAGCTTTCAATAAAGATACAGCAATCATCATGGCCATTGCAGAACCTGCTAATATTTTAAAAACCACTGATGGCGGTGACACCTGGAAAATTGTTTATGAAAATAGATCAGTTGGTATGTTTCTCGATGCCATGGAATTTTTTAATAATAGAAGCGGAATAGTAATCGGTGACCCGGTTAATGGAAAATTTTTTATTGCTAGAACCAGTGATCAGGGTGAGACCTGGAAAGAGATCGCTCCTAATATTCCTGCAGCTGATAGCGGTGAAGCATGCTTTGCTTCAAGCGGCACTAATATCCGAAAACTTTATAAGGAAGAATTCTGTTTTATAACCGGTGGCAGTAAATCTCATTATATAACTTCCGGGTCTTCTGTAAAGTTGCCCATCATTCAGGGTAAAGGCAGTGTTGGCGCCAATTCCATAGCTGTATGGACTCCCGGAAAAAAGATACACCACTACATGGTTGTGGTTGGTGGAGACTATACTAAAGACACCATCAAAACAAATAATTGCTTTATTTCAAAAGATGCCGGTAAAACCTGGTTAGCACCTGTTATATCACCAAATGGATACAAGTCATGCGTAGAATTTATAAATCAAAAGCAACTCATAACCTGCGGCACTTCCGGTGTGGATATATCAACAGATTCAGGTATGAACTGGGAGCTGATATCCAATGAAAGTTTTCATGTTTGCCGTAAGGCTAAGAAAGGATCAGCAGTTTATCTCGCCGGGAGTAATGGAAAGGTTGGAAAGCTGAATAATTATTAATGGTTAATTATTAATGATTAACGGTTAGTGGTTAACAATTAAGAGTAAATAAAACTATTCATTATTTTTATTATGCAATACTCAGCTTTCCGTTAATAATTAACCATTAATCATTAATCATTTTTAACGGTTAGTGGTTAACAATTAAGAGTAAATAAAACTATTCATTATTTTTATTATGCAATACTCAGCTTTCCGTTAATCATTAACCATTAATCATTAATCATTTTTAACGGTTAGTGGTTAACAATTAAGAGTAAATAAAACTATTCATTATTTTTATTATGCAACACTCAGCTTTCCATTAATAATTAACCATTAATCATTAATCATTTTTAACGGTTAGTGGTTAACAATTAAGAGTAAATGAAACTATTCATTATTTTTATTATGCAACACTCAGCTTTCCGTTAATCATTAATAATTAATAATTAACCATTAAAATGAATTGGATTTCAATTCTAAGGTGCCCTATTACAGGATCCGGCTTACGGATACTAGATCGTAGTGAAATTACAGCGCTCCAACAAAAGGCAATGAATTATCAACTATGGTGTGCTGATGGCCAACCCTTTACTCAGCTGATTGAGCAAGGGCTTCTCTCGGTTGATGGCGGTTATATTTATCCTGTTATGAAAGAGATTGTAATACTAATTAAGAATCTTGCTATCGTAGACGCTTTGGATAAAGTGATTAATGAATCTTTAAGTTCTGACAAACAACAGGTAAAAAAATTTTATGACGAAAAAGGATGGCATGAAAACGAAGCCGGTGATTATACTGACGCAGTTATATATGAGGACCTTCGGGAAGTTTCAAAAGATTATATCAAAAAATGCCATGATCGTGTTAACAGATTTTTAAACCCTTCCGGCAAATATATGCTGGATGCAGCTTCCGGCGCTTTGCAGTACACCGATTACTTACAGTATTCTGATAAATATATGTTTCGTGTTTGCCTGGATTTCTCTTTCCAGGCCTTAACGGAGGCTAAGAAAAAGCTAGGTGATAAAGGGCTTTGCATTTTGGGAGATATGACTAATATGCCGTTTAAGGATGGTGTAATGGATGGGTTTGTATCTTTAAATACGGTGTACCATATTCCTAAAGATGAGCAGGTAACGGCTATTAAAGAATTATACCGCGTAATGGCAGTGAATGGTAAAGGTGTGGTTGTGTACGACTGGTTCAAACATTCAGCATGGATGAATATCTGGATGTTGCCTTTCCGTGGATTTGTGTTTCTAAAAAATCGTTTACTGGATACCGTTGGGAAAACTTTTAATACTCCGGGGGCTGAAAGAAGGCTTTATTTTTATACACACAACCCATCCTACTTTCGCGAGCATCTTCCACCTTATCAGTTAAAAGTCTGGCGTACGTTGAGCGTTCACTTCATGCGTTATTATATTCATCCATGGTTATTTGGAAGGCAGATTCTTAATTGGGTTTATAAGAAGGAAGAAAAAGACCCGGAGTTATGCGGGTTAAAGGGTGAATACCCGATGCTGGTTTTTGAGAAATAAGCAGCTTTGTATTCAGTTATTTTTTTTAACGCAGAGGGCACAGAGGAAGAAATACAGAGAAATACAATGAGACGTATTGGTTATAAAGGCCTCTGTGTTCTATGTCCTTCTTACTCTGTGCCCTCTGCGTTAAAATAACCGCCGGCAGGTTCATCTAATTCAATCCCCGAAAATCAACAGGCACCAACTTACTCACACCAGGCTCCTGCATGGTAACACCATAAATAACATCAACACTGCTCATTGTCATTTTATTGTGGGTTACTATGATAAACTGACTTTCATCACTAAACTTTCGGATCATCTGTGTGAACTTAGAAACATTGGCATCATCAAGGGGAGCATCCACTTCGTCCAATATACAGAACGGTGCCGGCTTGATAAGATAAATGGCAAAAAGAAGCGCCGTTGCCGTTAAGGTTTTTTCTCCACCACTCAATTGAGTTATAGAAGAAGGACGCTTGCCTTTTGGCTTGGCAATAATATCTATTCCAGTCTCCGCAAGGTCTTCAGGATTTTCAAGGATCATATCAGCCGTATCCTCTTCCGTAAACAATGCCTTGAATACTTTTTGAAAATTTTCCCTTACCTTATTAAAAGTCGTTAGGAACTGCTGGTTTGCTGTTGTTTCTACTTCTGAAATAGTTTGAAGCAAACTTTCTTTTGCTGAAACCAGGTCATTCTTTTGCTCTAATATGAACTCGTATCTTTTTTTCATCTCCTGGAAAGCTTCAATGGCAGTAGGATTTATCTCGCCGAGATTCTCAAGTCTCTTTTTCATCTTATCACTTTTCTCCTGCAAATCTTCTACCGGTACCATACCCGATCTTGGCTGGTCTATGATATCATTCAGGTCTATCCTGAATTCCACCTGCAGTCTTTCTTTCATGCCTGCAAGGTGCAGCTTCAGTTCATTCAGCTTGTCTTTGATTTCACTGAGCAGGTGCTCTGACTGTTCTTTCTCTTTTACTTTATGCCGCAGTTCGCTTTCCTTTTCACTCAATACAGTTCGCAGGTTATAATAAGCCTGGTCTGCTTCATTTAATCTCTTTTCATCTTCTTCTTTTCGATGTAGTAACCCCACCAGGGCTTCTACTACAATACTCAGGACTGAGACATTTTCGGTAATGCTTTCTTTGGCCTGTTTAAGCTGTGATGCATTAATTTCAATCTGCTGTCCTAGCTGATGGATCTGTTTATTCTTAAACTCTATTTCCTGGAAAAGCGAATTAATCCGGCTTTGTTGCCTTGTTAGCTGAAGGTTATAATCGTTAAACTGATTGTTGGCGTTGTTGAATTCAGCTTCAGCGGTTCTGAAATTGTTTTCGGCAGCTATAAGTTTTGCTACGGTTTGTTCAATCGACACTACAAGTCCAATTAATTCTGTTCGGGTACCCTCAATAGAAGCGTGGGTACGTTCCAGGTTAAGTTGCATCTCTTCCAGCCTGTTGCGTGATGTACCCTGCTGCGCGTGCAGGTTCTCCATTTTATTCTGTAAGGAAAAAGTAAAGTTTGTTAATGCATTGATTTCAGACTGTGCCTGCCTGATAGCGTTTTCTTTTAACTGCTCGTTGTAACTTATTACTTCATTGTGCTTATTCTGTATACCTTTTTTTATCTCTTGTACTATTGCTTCCTGCAACAGGATCTCTTCATGCAGCTTCTGCAGATTTTTAGCTCGACCAATTTTTTTCCCTTCAAATATGCCTACACTGCCGCCATAAAGGGAATACTTTCCTCTTACATACTTTCCTGTTTTTTCCAGCACCACTGTACCGTTACTATTGACAAGGGCATCTTCATTTTCCGCAATTAAAACGTTACCCAATAACTTTTCAGCAAGCTTCCGGTATTTTTCATCCACTTCAATAACCTGCATTGCAGGGATGGTGTCGGGTATAATGTGCCCGGGGTTCGCATTTAACAGGTCATCATTCAGTTTATCCAGCAAAAAGAAATTGGCTTTCCCTTTTTTGTTGTTATCAAGCAGGTGCACAGCCTGCATACCCTCTTCAAGATTATTAACCACATAATAATTAAGGTATGGTTCCAGTACATTTTCTACAGCGGCCCTGTATTCCTCCTGAACATAAATTATATCAGTAAGAATGGGTGCTGTATAATTCCAGTTGGTATTTTTATGAAGAAACTTAACACTATCAGGATAACCTTCCATTGAGTCTATTAGGTTTTTTAACAGCGCATACTGATTTTTTTTCGAATCCAGCTTCCTGTTTTCTTCTGCTAAATGCTGACGTAATTTTTCCAGTTCGCCCTGGGCCTGCAGTATCTGTTCTTTGGTTTTTTCATGATGCTGCTGCAACTGATAAAGAGCGGATTTTTTAATCTCCAGTTCTTCCATCCTGGTTAACCTTTCTTCTTCCAATTGCTTTAACTGGCTTTCACGGGTTTCCCTTTCTTCTTCCACATGGTTAATCATGCGCTGGAGGTTCTGTATAGAAGTATCGGCAATGGCTACACGCTTCTCTGCTTCAAATTGGCTTCGCTGAATATGAAGATTTTCACTTCGCAGACTTTCCGCCTGTTTTCTTTCCTGGTCAAATATGCCACGCTTGCTTTTTACAAGCTCTTTCTTTTCATCCAGCATTTCCTGTAGGCTTGCCGATTTATCCTTTTCTTCCTCCACCTGCTTTTGAGAGAAGGAAATACTTTCCTCCTGAGCCTTGAGCTGCGACTGGCTTTTTACAATAAATTCCTGTAAACTGTTTTCTTTCTCATGCAGGAAACTGAGGCTTTGCGAAGCAAGATTCTTTTCATTCTCTTTACTACGCAACTGCTGAATCAACTCATTGTAATTATGCTGAAGATGCTGCAACGCTTTTTCTTTTTCTATGAACCCCAGGCGGTCATGTTCAAGAGCGGCTTCTTCTTTGTCAACGATTGTTTCAAGCTGGATTTTATGATTGGTTTCAGCTTCTGATTGTGCGGTAAGGTCGCGGTAGGTGGTATTAAATCCTTCCAGCGAGGCTTTAGCCAGTTCAATACTTATTTCGCGGTAGTCTTTTTTTATCTCGAAATACTTCTCAGCTTTTTTTGCCTGGTTCTCGAGGGACTTTAGCTGGTTGTTTATTTCAAACAAAAGATCTTCAATACGGGCAAGATCCTGCTGGGTAGCATCGAGTTTTTGCCTGGCTTCTTTTTTACGTGTTTTATAGATGGATATCCCCGCTGCCTGTTCCAGCATGCGGCGCCGGCTGTTTTCTTTATCTTTTATAATATCATCTACCATTCCTAATTCTATAATGGCATAACTATCCGTTGAGATACCTGTATCCATGAAAAGATTCTGGATATCTTTCAGCCGGCAACTCACATCATTAAGACGGTATTCACTTTCACCGCTTTTATAAAATTTCCTGGTAACGGTAACTTCATTAAATTCTATCGGCAGCAGGTTGCGTGTATTTTCAAAAGTAAGACTAACTTCAGCCAGGCCGCTGGCACTGCGTGATTTGGAACCATTGAAGACAAGACTTTCAAGATTTTCACTGCGCAGATGACTTATCTTTTGTTCGCCGATAACCCAGCGGATACTATCCACTATATTACTTTTTCCACATCCGTTTGGTCCGACAATACCGGTGATGTTCTCATCAAAATTTACCACCGTTTTATCGGCAAAACTCTTGAATCCTTTAATTTCTAAACTCTTTAAACGCACAGTTAATTATTTATGGAGCGACAAACCTACAATAAATTGACCGTTCTTTTATTGTACGTTGATAACTGGTGCAAAGCCTTTTTATTGCATCCGGCTGTCAGCCTTGTATAACTTTTAAGATAATGTTCAATGCCGTAAATAAATGTAATTGCAGTGGATAAGTAAGGTTATGCCGTTTTAAGAATTATTATCCGTTAGGTTCATACATAAGTATTTATGCAGAGAGCAAATGAATATTCGCTATTTTGTATTTCCGGGTATGAAATTATTAAATGATAAAGAAGTACAGGTTATACTTAAAACAGATGTGAGATATCCATAGTTTCTAAATATGGATGAAGTTCGTCTGTATCTACGAAGCTTCTAAGCTTTACCTTGGCATTATTACGATCTATAGAATAATTAAATTCTACATAAAAATCACCGATCTGGTATAAGTCGAACATTAACTCTCCATCATTTCGGTTAGCTAAAAAAACGCCTTCATCTTCAATCGATTCTTCCTGCTCTATTTGATGCAAGTGATCGAATGTGTAAATAGTCATCTTAGTAATTTAGTCATTATTCCGGAGAGCTGGTGTTATTTTTATACAACCTGGCGAAGCGGATGAGCTTCGCCAGGTTGTTCAGATAACTACCTAAACTGCAATCCCTGTAACATCAACCTGCCTGTTTCAGCCTGGTTTTTTAACCGTGCTACCAAATAAATATTATGCATAGTAGCATCTCCTACACCCGCTATAGGTATTGTTACAGCTCCCGGTTTCTTGGCACTAATTGCCGGCGTAAGATCCGCCTGGCCTATCTTTTGCCCATTAGGATCGTTTAGTCTTAATTCAAAAACATAACCGCTGCTTAATGCTCCCGAACTGATAAAAGATATTTCAAGTGCTGTTATTCCTGTAAGATCAACGCTATCTACCAGGAAGCTGCCATTGCCTTTTGGTGCAACCAGGTATCTTGTTCCTGCAGAATCAAGATTAGAGAAATTGTCAATTTTTTTTACTTCTCTCATCGCAACTTTGCTGTTTCTTAATACCACGGTCTTTTTTGATGTTAATGGTTTAGAACCACCTGATCCACCATTATCCGTATAACTGGCAGTAAGATATAAGAAACCTTTATCAGCGGCGGTTGCATTGATGCTGCCTGAAGCCGGTAAAGATTTTTTATTTTCAGCTGATCCGCTTAATGATAATACATATTTTACTATTTGCTGAAGGTCGCTGATAGAAGCATCCGGATGCGCTGCCATCGCTACTTCTCCCCACACCCCGGAGCCGCCTTTTTTGATTTTATCAACCAGGTAAGAAGAAGCCTTAGGATCTTTATTATATTTTAAAGCAACCTGTGTAAACGCAGGCCCTATAGATTTTTCATTTACTTTATGACAGGTTTTGCAATCACTTGCCATCATAAGATTATATCCCATCGCAGTTTCTGAAACCGTTAAGTGCCCTGGCGGCACTGCAGCTTTATCCCTGCCTTCAACAAAATCTGCCAGAACACGAAGGTTCTGCTGATTTATTGCCGGCTTATCTTCGTTATCATCAACCTGAACATTATATAATAAAGGCTTGCCGGGAAAATAAAAACTCTTATTAGACTTCAATTCAATATCTACAACCGGTGCAGAATTACCCGCGTACACTGACTGGACATCACTTTTTGAAGAAGCTTTTTTATCATCAGCCACTTGTACGGAAACCATAAAATCACCAGGCTGCGTATAAGTATAGTCAATGGAAGGAGTGCTGGTTTCTTTTTTAGTGCCATTTCCTAAATCCCAGGTATAAGTAAGCTTATCATTTTCAGGATCTTTTGCTTCAACGGAGGCGGTCACTTTAAAAGGCAATGATCCTGTTGTTTGACTGATTTTTATAGCACCTACTTTTGGAGGCCTGTTGCCACTGTTGTAATCAATTCTTGATAAACCCGCATCCGGATTTTTGCTGAACCATCCGCTTCCGTATTCAAGCACATACAACCTGCCGTCAGGACCTAATTCAATATCTTCGGGAGCCGCAAATCTTGTGTGTTCCATAAACGGTTCCATCTTATCAAAATCACCATTGGGTAGCATGGTCACCGGCTTTATCCATCCCCTTATCCATTCGTACATAAACATTTTACCATCGTAATAATCTGGGTATCTGGTTTCTTTAGAATACATATCCGAATAATATACCGGTCCTGCCATGGCTGTTCTGCCACCGCTTCCCATATCAGGAAAATCTGGCGAAACCCCATAAGGATACCAGATAAATGCAGGTGATACAGGCGGTAATTCTTTTAACCCGCTATTGTTACGTGAATTATTAATTGGTTTATCCGGATCAAATGCAGGACCAGCTATTCCTTTTTCATAATCGTATTCATGATAAGGATAATTATTACCCACAAAAAGCGGCCAGCCAAAATAACCCGCTTTCCTTGCCTGGTTTACTTCATCATAGCCTTTTGGACCTCTGGTGCTAAAACTGTCTTTATCTGAATCCGGCCCTACTTCACCCCAATATAAAAATCCGTTTTTTTGATCCACCGAAATACGGTATGGATTCCTGTCACCCATTACATAAATCTCCGGCCTTGCCTGTGTAGAATTTTTTGGAAACAAGTTACCATCGGGGATTTCATAGGTACCATCATCTTTAATCTTTATACGCATGATCTTTCCTCTCAGGTCGTTGGGATTACCAGCGGATCTGCGTGCATCATACTGCGTATGGCCGGGCCTGTCATCTAATGGCGCAAAGCCATGACTGCCAAAAGGCTGATTAGGTTCATCAAAAGGTGTTGAGTTATCACCTGCTGATAGAAAGAGTGTTTTATCCGGACCAAAAGCAATGGAACCACCCGTATGGCAGCATATCTCACGCTGTGAATAAAATTGAAGAATAATTTTTTCAGATTTATTATCGATGGAATCGTTTTTTAATTCAAAGCGTGACAAACGATTTACAGAAGTATCAATCGGGCTGTACATAATATACACCCAGTGATTTTTTTCGAAGTCAGGATCGGCTTTAATACCCAGCAAGCCTTCTTCCGCATTAACCTTTGTGTTTATAACAGTCTTAAAGTATACGTCCAGGAAGCCCGCCTGCTTCACTTGTTTTGTATTGTTTTTATATAACAAAATTTCACCCCGGCGCTGACTGATCAGCACATCAAGGTTAGGAAGCACACTGATTTCTGTTGGCTCATAAAAGCCGCCCTGAGCCAATACTGTTTTAGTGAACCTGTCTTCATCAGGAGGATACTCACTGGTTGCCTTGCTGTATTGAATTTTATTATTATCCCCTATTGCATACTGAATTCCACCAAGAATATGCTTAAGGTATAAGGGATCAGCATAGCTTGAATCAGTATGCCCAAATTCGGTATAAAAGGCTCTGCCACCATCATAAGTGTGATACCAGGCCATCGGGTGTGTGTTACCATTCTTTCCACCTTCATAACTTTTTTCATCGATAGTGATCAGCACCTTTAAATTTGAATCCAGTTTTTTATAGTTATACCATTCATCGGTTCTTATCCATTTGGCAGGAAGGTGTTTTGTAGCGATATTATCTTTATCAAGAACGTTAAGAGTAGCCTGCTGAATTTTGGGATGACTTTCAAAATAGCCTCCAACCAGCCTGCCATACCAATGCCAGTCATATTCAGCATCCGCTGCCGCATGTATTCCCATAAAACCTCCACCAGCCTGGATATATCTTTCTAAAGCTATCTCTTGTTGAAGATTGAATAAATTGCCGGTAGTATTCAGGAATATTACAGCGGAGTAATTTTGCAGAACGGAATCTGTAAACATTCCAGCATTTTCCGTAGTATCAACATCAAACCCATTTTCGGTTCCTAATTTTTGAATAGCTGCTGTTCCTGCCGGGATGGAGGAATGATGGTATCCGGCTGTTTCCTTAAAAAGTAACAGGCGAGGTTTTCCTTCACGTTTATTTTTACACGCAGAAAAGAAACCTATCGATAATAAGATTGCTAAACAAAAGGCCAGATTATTTTTCATATAAATACAAGGTGTGAGGTATCAGGTATGAGGTGTGAGGTATCAGGTTGATACATTTGTTAAACGAAAATAAATATTAAATTTATAGTAAAGAAATTAATTAATTCATTATTAACTTCAAGTTTTCATATAGTAAAATCCTATACCACATACCACATACCACATACCTCATACCTCATACCTGTATCATGATCATCGATTACCGCTCCGATACCATCACTAAACCCACCCCGGGAATGCTTACAGCAATGATGAATGCTGAAGTGGGAGATGATGTGTTTCGGGAAGACCCTGCCGTTAACAAGCTGGAAGAAATTGCTGCGGAGATGTTTGGTAAAGAATCGGCTATATATTGCAGCAGCGGTACTATGAGTAACCAGATCGCTATTAAATGTCATACCCAGCCTGGAGATGAAGTGATATGTGAAAAGAGTGCTCATGTATATATTTTTGAAGGCGGTGGCATTGCTTTCAATTCATCTGCCCAGGTTAGAACAATTGAAGGAGACCGGGGCAGGATACAAGCCGAACAGGTAGCAGCCGCTATAAATCCTGACGATGTTCATAAGGCAAGGACTTCCCTGGTATGTCTGGAAAACACTTCAAACAGAGGCGGAGGAAGCTGTTATGATTTTGAGAAAATAGAGAAAATAAAAGAGGTATGTGTTTCTAATAAACTTGCTTTACACCTGGATGGCGCACGGTTGTTTAATGCCCTTGTAGCAAAAGGCGAAACACCCCTTCAATATGGAAAAGTTTTTGATTCCATTTCAATTTGCCTGAATAAAGGATTGGGCTGCCCCATAGGCAGCATTTTAATAGGTACTTCAGACTTAATAAAACGTGCAAGAAGAATAAGAAAAGTTTTTGGTGGTGGAATGCGCCAGGCGGGTTACATGGCTGCAACGGGCATCTACGCTCTGGAACACCATGTTAAACGGCTGGAACTGGATCATTTGCATGCAAAACAGATTGCCGAGGTATTATTAAGAAAAGATTTTGTAAAATCTATAATGCCTGTTGAAACCAACCTCATTATTTTTGAACTGGAGCATTCGTTTACAGCAAGAAGTTTTGTAGAAGAGATGGGTAAGAAAGAGATCCTGGCACTACCGATATCCGCAAGCCAGGTAAGAATTGTAACGCATCTGGGTATTAATGAAGAAATGGTGAGAAGAACAATGGCAATTTTGGAGCAGCTATAAGTGTTGTAAGAGAACCATTTTTTTAAGAACCACTTTGCATTACTAACAACAAACCATTGATTCACAAAAATAAAAAAGGGCTGCCTAACACTAGCAGCCCTGCACTTTACGATTGCCTACACTAAAACAAATAATTTAAACAGATACTAAAACATCACAGGCATATTCAGGTTTAGGATACTTAGATTTTAAAACGGGGCATATTCAATCCGGCTGCTTATATTTTAAAAAAATAAAATGTTTCGCTATCGGGATAATTGCAGTACTAATTTAGGGCAGGCTGCTACATAAAAAAATTAATCGCTACTATTTTAATCTAAAATACAGGTTAATACTTACCTGATGTATGGGGTTACCGGAACAATTCAATATAAGCGCATTACAGTTTAAGAAATAGCGGAATTACAAATGAAAAACAAAATATTTATAAGGTTCATTATTTTTATCACTTACTAACTCAATAAATATGTTACCAAAAGTATCGCTCACCAATACACCGGAATGGAATCAGTTAAAGGATCACTATGAAAATGATATGAAGAAAACAACGCTGCGAAAATTATTCCAGGAAAATCCCGATCGTTTCCAGGAGTTTTCCTTTAAAGACGAAGATTTTTTGATAGATTTTTCCAAGAACCTGGTAAACACTCAAACAAAACACTTATTGCTTCAACTGGCGTCGGCATGTAAATTAAGCGAGGCTATCCCGGCAATGTTTAACGGCGAAGTGATCAATGAAACAGAGAACAGGCCTGTGTTACATGTGGCATTAAGAAACTTTTCAAACAAGCCAATATATGCAAATGGCAATGATGTAATGCCTGATGTAAAAAAAGTACTCAAACAAATGGAAAGTTTCTGCTTATCAATACATAGTGGTGAATGGAAAGGATATTCCGGAAAAAAAATCAGGTATATTGTTAATATCGGAATTGGCGGCAGTGACCTGGGGCCGTTAATGGTTACCGAAGCCCTGAAGCCATATAAGAATGAAAGTATTGATGCATACTTTGTTTCAAATGTTGATGCAACACATATCGCAGAAACTTTGAAAAAAGTTAATCCGGAAGAAACGCTTTTCCTGATTGCTTCCAAAACTTTTACCACGCAGGAAACAATGACGAACGCACATACTGCACGTAACTGGTTCCTGGACGAGGCAAAAGATCCGGCTTTTGTTGCCAAACATTTTGTAGCCTTATCAACAAATGAAAAAGAAGTAACAAAGTTTGGAATTGATGCAGCCAATATGTTTGTATTCTGGGATTGGGTAGGCGGAAGGTATTCGTTATGGAGTTCTATTGGATTATCTATCGCATTGACAATCGGGTATGGAAATTTTGACCTCCTGCTTAAAGGCGCTCACGAAATGGACAACCATTTTCAATCTACCCCTTTTGAGAAAAATATACCCGTTTTAATGGCACTGGTTGGACTTTGGTATACGAATTTTTATGGCTCACAAAGTGAAGCTATTTTGCCTTATGATCAATATATGAACCGCTTTGCCGCTTATTTTCAGCAAGGTAATATGGAAAGCAATGGAAAAAGTACTGACAGAAACGGCGTTGAAGTAACTTATGCAACCGGACCAATTATCTGGGGAGAACCCGGCACTAATGGCCAGCATGCTTTCTATCAGCTAATTCACCAGGGAACTGTTTTAATACCTTGTGATTTTATTGCTCCTGCAATAAGTCACAACCCGATTGGTGATCACCATAATAAACTACTATCAAACTTTTTTGCGCAGACAGAAGCACTGATGAATGGAAAAACATCTGAAGAAGCAAAAGCGGAACTGGAAAAGGCAGGATTATCTGAAGAGGAGATTCACAAGCTTTTGCCTTTTAAAATATTTGCAGGCAACCGTCCTACTAATTCTATCCTTATTAAAAAGATCACACCATTTACGTTGGGTAAACTGATTGCAATGTATGAGCATAAAATATTCGTGCAGGGAATAATGTGGAATATATTCAGTTTTGATCAGTGGGGTGTTGAATTAGGAAAACAGCTTGCCAATAAAATTTTGCCGGAGCTGGAAAACGATGAGCCGGTACATTCGCATGATTCTTCTACCAATGGATTGATTAACTGGTATAAGAAAGAGCGGTAGTAATTGAATATTATTTATAATCGTTTCGTTTATACCATACGTTTATATTTTAAAAAAAGCCGACCTAAGCCAGCTCTAATAAATTTAATAAGGTTAGACGAATTACCATTTATCTACTTCTTCCTCATTATTATTATTAATTACTACTGGAGTAACCGGGGTAACTGGTACGGCTTTAACTTCTTCAGTTATTGCGATAGGTTCTGTTTCTGCTTGTTCTGTTACTATACCATCACCTTCCTGCTCAAAAACCTGATCATGATTATAGGCATCAAAATCGAAATCAGGCATCAGGTCTGTTTTCACGTAATCAATTGCCTCGGTTAATGCTTTTAAAAATTTATTAAAATCTTCTTTGTACAAGAAGAGTTTATGCCTGTCATAGCCATCTTCATTAAACTTTTTACGGCTTTCCGTAATAGTAAGATAATAATCGTTGCTACGGGTTGCTCTAACGTCAAAGAAATACGTTCTACGCTTTCCGGCTCTGATGCGTTTGCTATAAACGCTTTCCATTCTTTTTTCGTTGTTTTCGTACGCCACAGTTAAATTTTTTTTCGGTTATATATATGTTTTAATAAGCAGCTACAAATATAATATTGTTTTCCAAATGGCAAAATTTAAGCGTCTGAACCTTGATTAAATGATTTAAGGATTACTATGATATTGGGAATATAATCATGACAATCAATTAATCATTTAATCAAGGTTCAGACAATTTCCTCTTTTTCCAATTGCTGCTGCTCATACAATTCAGTGTAGTAGCCGTTCTGAGAAAGCAATTGCTGGTGCGTACCCTGTTCTACTATTCTACCATCGTCCATAACTATGATCTTGTCAAAATCGAACATGGAAAATATTCTATGGGTGATAATTATAGAAGTTTTTCCCTGTAAGAAATGATACAGATTGTTAAGTATTTCTTTTTCTGTACGGGCGTCTACTGCACTCAGGCAATCATCAAACACTACTAACTGTGGTTCTTTGATCAGCGCTCTGGCTATGGATATTCGTTGCTTTTGTCCGCCGCTAAGTGTAACACCACGTTCTCCTACTACTGTTTTATATCCTTCTGAAATACTTTTTATTTCTTTATCTACGCTCGCCATTGCAGCCGCCTGTTGTACCTGTCCTTCTTTTACGCTAGACAATCCAAACCTTATGTTCCCTTCTATAGAATCACTGAACAAAAACACATCCTGTGGCACATAGCTGATCTGTTCACGCAGGTAAGCAAGATTCACTTTATTAACATTTATCCCATCTATCGAAATACTTCCTTTCACAGGGTCGTACATACGAAGCAGTAATTGGGCAATGGTTGTTTTACCGCTTCCTGTTCTGCCGATTATAGCTACTTTCTGCCCCTTTTTAATATGGAGGGTGAAATTTTTTATAGCGTGAATGCCGGTATCCGGGTAAGTAAAATCAACATTATCGAAAGCTATGGCACCCTCTAATTTTTTTTGTATAGCATCAACCGGATCCTGAATAGCAGGCACGCGAAGCAGGAATTCATTAAGCCTTCTTTGAGAAGTGGCCGCACGCTGTATCATGCTGGCAGTCCAGCCGATGGCACTTACAGGAAAAGTCAGCATGTTTACATACATCACGAATTCAGCAATGGTGCCGGTGGTTACATTCTGAGCTCCGTGAATAGCGTAAATGCCTCCGATTAATATGGTGATCAGGGTGCTGAGTCCTATAAGCAGGCCCATGGCAGGAAAATAAATTGATTCCACTTTTGCAAGACTTACCGCATTGCTCCTGTAATCCTCGCTTTTATTATTGAAGAAGCGGAACATAGCTTTTTCCTGTATAAAAGATTTAATTACGCGTATACCTGAGTAAGATTCCTGGGCACTGGTGGTAAGGTCACTCAGTAAAGCCTGAATGCGTTCACTCTTTTTATTAATAATTGTGTTTACATAATAAATAGTAATCGCAAGCAGCGGTAAAGGAGAAAGAACATAAAGGGTTAAACTATGGTTCTTGGTCCACATATAGTAAACGCAAAACCAGATAGTAGCTGCGAGGTTTATAAAGTACATCAGTGCAGGACCCGTGTACATACGCACCCTGCTTACATCTTCTGCCATACGGTTCATAAGATCACCGGTACTATGCCTTTTATAAAAATTCGTATCGAGCAGCTGGTAATGATTGTACACCTCATTTTTCTGATCAAATTCAATATGCCGGCTCATTACTATAATGGTCTGTCTCATTAAAAACATAAATATACCACCGAGTAGCGCCAGCAGCATAAGTGAGATCATACAAAGAGCTACTTTGTTGCCAAAGGAAAAATGTGCTGATTCGGTATAAGTTATAAATTTTTGAACCAGCGGATCATAATTAATAGTTGTTGAACGTGGTTTATATCCCGGAAGGTGCTTTTCTACTGCATCAACCACGTATCCTGTTATCTGCGGCGCGAGAATGCGGAAATAGTTTGATACAACGATAAAGATTATGCCCAGTAAAAAACGATACCGGTATTTCCAGAAGTATTTATTAAGAGTGGCAAGATGTTTCATTGTGGGCGAAGTTATGCTTTCTCTGAGCAATTTTTTTAACCACGGAGGTTAAAAAAAGCATAAGTGCGGTTAATATTTTTTGCATATAATAAGCTTATGTATTACTTTAACTATCAATAAACAGCCCTCATCATGTCAATTACTTTTCAATTTTACGGAACAAAACAAGCGGATTCCACTGCTGACATACCACACCTGCAAAGCCTTCATCCTAATTTAAAAGTAGTTGAATACGCTGGCATGGCTGCCCGCTCCGGCCTTTCAAAACCTGTTGAAGTTAAAGCTGAGGAAAAAGACATAATCCAGTTGCAGTTAAGTAATGAAGTGATATGGTATTACCGTGCCGATGATTTTAAAACCTTACTGGAAAGACAATCAACAGCACGGGGTGCCGACACAAATGAATTAAGAGTTCCCGAATCATTTATCACCGAAGATGAAAACCGTGGCTTCCCGAAATTTCTGGTTACTCAATCTGTAAAGGTAATAACCGGCTGGGCAGTTAAGCAAACTGCGATAGCGCTTGCTAATAAACTAGAAGATAAGCTGATCCTCGGCTTACATAGTTGTAATGAAAAAATGGAGTTTCTGAACTTCGATCGTAATAAAGCCATTACCAACAAATCTTACCTCCTGTTTATTCATGGTACTAATTCCAGTACATTCGGTTCGTTCCAGCATCTTTCTTTTAATGATGCTTATAAAAAACTCTATGAAAAATACGAAGGGCGCATCATTGCTTTTGAACACAAATCTATAACCGAGAGTCCACTAAAAAATATTACTCAATTGTTGAGTCAATTGCCTGATAACATTTCGCTTGATATAGTATCTCATTCAAGAGGTGGTATCATTGCAGACTTACTGGCACGTTGCAACAACGGAGAACTGCCTTTCAATAATGAAGAAGTAAGAACAGTTATCAATAATCCAGACCTGGTAATCCTGAAACAGGAAGTTGATGCCGCCAATAAAGCCGCAACCGGTAAAAAATTACTTATTAATAAACTAATACGTGTTGCCTGTCCGGCGGCCGGTACTGTTTTGATTGGAAAGAATCTAGACAACTATGTAAATGTATTATGCAACCTGGTAAAGCTTATTCCCGGTGCTGGTCAGGCTATACCACTCACTATATTTTTAGATTTCGCAAAAGCTGTAGTGCAGGAGCGCACTGACCTTAAAGCCTTACCAGGACTGGAAGCACAAATGCCGGAATCGCCCTTCATGAAATTGCTGAATAACGGAATCAGGAAAATAACTTCGGATTTATATGTGATCTCCGGTGATGTGGAAAGCTCCGGATTCTGGAATACTTTAAAAGTTTTTGGCACCAACCTGTATTTTGGTGAAGCGCACGACCTGGTTGTTAACAGCAATTCCATGTTCAAAGGAACTTACAGAAGCTCTATAGTCAAGGAACATTTTGAGCAGCAGTCAAACGTAAATCATTTTAATTATTTTAAAAATGTAAGCAGTCAGAATGCGTTGCTTGCTGTTCTTATAAATCCGTTAACAGTGGGAGAATTCTTTTCAGAGCTGGGCCCGACTGCAGATATTCATATTGTTCATGAACGCGGTGCTGTTGGTAAAAAGCCAATGGTATATTTATTACCCGGCATTATGGGCAGCAATCTCACTGTAAATGATAAAAGTGTCTGGGCTAATTATACAAGGTTGTGTTCGGGAGGACTTGAAAGATTAAAAGCCGGTAGTCAGAAAATCAGTGCGCCATCTTTACATGCAGCAACCTATAACGGTTTAATCAATTATTTAAGCAGTGATTTTGATGTGATGCCTTTTCCTTACGACTGGCGTATGTCAGTTACCCAGGCGGCGGCCCTGCTTGCTGATAACATAGAAAAAGCATGGAAAGACCCTGACCGTACCTGTTATGAATGCCATTTTATAGCGCATTCAATGGGTGGATTGGTTTTAAGAGCTATGATTCATTTGCACAAAAATGTTTGGGACAAAATTGCAAGCAACAAAAAAACACGCGTAATAATGATGGGTGTACCTAACGAAGGTTCTTACGGCACTATAAGAATTTTATTAGGAAAAGACAGCATTATAAAAAAACTGGCGATGCTTGATTTTGTACACTCCAAAGAATTTTTACTGAAACTATTCCAGGATTATCCCGGCCTTATTCAATTACTTCCGGCTAATTATAAAGACATTTTCAGTGCTACAACCTGGAATGCCATGGAAACACTAAATGATGAGTTTACAGGAATCCCCTCACAAAAAACCCTGGCTGAAGGAGCAGAACTATATAAGATTATTAAAGACACTGATTTTGATAATGAGATTTTCAGGTATGTAGCAGGACAAGATGAGGATACCCCGGAAAATATCGACATCCAAAATGGGAAGATAACGTTTACGGCTACCCCACAAGGCGATGGCAGAGTGCCATGGAGCACTATTCCAACTGCTTTGTTACCGGCAAATATATATTACGTACCTGCAGATCATGGCAGCATCCCCATGTACGAAGAGGCATTTGAAGGTTACAAGGAATTACTGACAAAAGAAAGCACTTCCCTTTTATCTAATATAAAACCTTCCACTCGAAGTTCCAATGTGAGCAGAATAATGCCTGACAGTGACTTTGTAACGGTTCCAACAGAAAATGAACTTAAGGATCGCGGCATCACCAGTACTAAAGAAATACCACGTAATAAAAAATCGCGCCCGCAAACAGTACAGGTCAGTGTTACCAATAGTGATCTTACTCATTCAAAATACCCGGTAGTAGTAGGGCATTTTATGGGAGACGGGATAGTTAAAGCGGAAAAATTTTTGAATCTTGCGCTTAATTCAAAACTGAGTGAATACCATACAGCCGGTAATTACCCTGGCGCAATCGGAAGCCACCTGGTGATTCTGAAAGAAAACATTGGCTTTGATGAAAACCTCGCCTGCCAGGGAGCAGTAGTTGTTGGTTTGGGTGAATTTGGTGCATTAACGGAAAACAGGTTACTACTTAGTTTAACACAGGCATTGCTAACTTTAGCCATCAAGCATAATGAATACCTGAGACATAAGAAAGTACCGGCCGGCACCATACCGGAATTTGGCATTTCCTCACTATTGATAGGAAGTGATTTTGCTGGTCTCAGAATAGATACGTCCATTAAAACAATACTTACCGCGGTTATCCAGGCTAATGATAAACTAGAAGCCATGGACAGTAATAATTATAAAAAAATAAACCGGATCGAGATTATTGAAATCTACCAGCACAAAGCAATTCAGATTGGCAGGATTATAAACAAATTTATGAAGGAAGACCGTTTCGCCCATTTCAAATTCTTACCTTCTTATTTGAACCCTATCCGGGGCTTTTTAAGGCTCATTCCGGATGAAAGCCAGCAGGGTAACTGGAACAGGCTTGAAATTACAGTAGTGAAAAAGGGTGATACTGCCAACACAACCAGTAAGAGAACGCTTCCTATCCTGTTTACTTCTATAACAGACAAAGCCCATGCAGATGAGCAACTGCTACCCACCAATCGTTTGATTGTAGAGTCATTGATATCCCAGATGGCAAAATATGCTAAATGGGATAAATCATTTTCTCAAACATTGTATGAATTGCTGATCCCTAACAATTTTAAAGGTTATGGATCTAGTCTGGGCAATCTTGTAATAATTGTAGATGAAGAAACCGCCCGCTATCCATGGGAATTACTACATGATCCTAATGGCATATCAGACAAACCCATGGTTGTAAGTACAGGAATGGTTCGCCAGTTGAAGACCCCGGATCAAAGAACTGCTACTAAAATAAACACGAGCAACAGGGCGCTGGTTATTGGCAATCCGAATACCAATGACAGGTATCCTGAATTGCCTGCTGCTGAAAAAGAAGCACAGTCTGTAGCTACTATTTTACAGTCTAAAGGTCTTGAGACAACTGTTAGCATTAAGGAGAATGATACTGAAATTGTTAAAAAGCTGCTGACTCTAAGCTATAAAATCATACATATTGCTTCGCATGGTATTGTAGGTTCAACAATAGACGAACCTACCGGAGTGGTAATAGGAAGTGACATCGTTTTTACGGCAGCGGATTTTAATCAGATAAGCATAGTACCAGAATTTGTATTCATTAATGTTTGTTCTTCCGACGATTTCAATATTTTGATAGCCCAAAAAATGCGGAAGAAATATGACCTCGCTGCCAGCGTCGGTACCCAGTTAATTCAAATGGGTGTTAAAGCGGCTATTGTTACGGGTTGGGAAATCAATGACGCTGCGGCAGCTGAATTTTCAAGAGAGTTTTATACGCAGATGATGGAAGGTAAAGGTTTCGGAGATTCGGTCCATTTGGCCCGTGAGAGTACCTATAACAAATTCGGGGCATTTAATACCTGGGGTGCTTACCAGTGTTATGGGGATCCGTTTTATACTTTCCCGTCTTCAGTCAGTAATTCCAGAAATACTGAATCAGCCTATGTAGATACGGTTGAGGTGATGTATGAATTAGAAAACCTCGATAACAAAGTAAACAGCCCTCTTGAAAGAACAGCGAATAAAGATTATAAAGCGGCTATAGAAAATATCGCTAGTAACCTGCAGGCAGACTGGGATAAAAATCCTGGAATTGTAGAGAAGTTCGCAACCGTTTATACCACCCTTAAACAATTTGATACTGCCATTCAGTACTACCAGAAACTGTTTACACTGGAAGACACAGAATATTCGGTTAAGTCGGTTGAACGATATTGCAACATACGCGTACGGCATGCTTCCATACAATATGAAAACAAACTAATAACCAGGCCCGCGGCAATTAAAACAATTAAAGAGGCAATTGATGACCTTAAAAAGATTCATGGAACCAGTTGTGAAAGATACAGTCTTGTCGCCGGCGCTTACGCGCGGCTTTTTAAAGTTGATAATGATATGGAAAGAAGTCTTAAGGAGACTGCAAGATATTATCAGCTGGCTTATCAATATTATAAACAAACCGCTAATGAACTTCCCTATTATCCATATTTTAATTGGTTGCATTTTGCTTTACTACTTTCATCTTCCAAAAATAAAGAACCTTATTTACAACTCCCTCCTAACAGAAAGGAACTGGACAATGAAGCATTAGCCAATGCTGAACAACAGGATTTACAAAAACAAGCATTCTTTCATAAGGCAGCACGCTGTTCCTTCCACCTTGCAGCATTGTTATCAGTTAAAGCCGGTGAAGTAGATAAGTACATAAATTTGATGGAAGCAGATTATAAATGGGCATGGGGTATCGATGGTAAGCCATCTGAAAAAGACTCGTTTATAATTTATCTGAAATTTATCATCACACTTTTAGTAAAGTTGCCGGCAACGGATACTAAAGAAGTCCGAGATAAAAAGGCGGCTGCATTACAGGTATTGGTTGATAAAATCAGCTAGTATTAAGTTGAATGTAAATTGACGTATTTGCTATCAGCCGTCAGCAATCAGGTATCAGGAGGAAACTTAACACACATTGATCTGCTGACTGCTGATAGCTGACTGCTGAAAGCAGAACGCGTCAATTTAGAGTTAACATAACACTAGTGTCGTGTTTGATTGCCAGACATTCGCTGCTGCATGTGCAAGGTGTAGGTTAAGGGCCATTTAAATAAATTGTCCATATTTATTTTTGACCAAATGATTTCTAACTGTACATTTGCCGCGGAGAGGTGGCAGAGCGGTCTAATGCGGCGGTCTTGAAAACCGTTGACTGTTACAGGTCCGGGGGTTCGAATCCCTCCCTCTCCGCTGAAAGGGATAATCGCAGGGTTATCCCTTTTTCTTTCATTTCCCAAGAGTTATGAGTGAAAATATCCATCATAATAGGTGTTCGATAGATACCTTCCTGATAGTATAAATTATTGTCGAACACCATGCTTACAAATTCCCTCTTTTGAAATGTGTTCGCCTGAGTATATACATAACGCATATCAGTCAGCAGATTAAGATGTTTGTTTAGAATATCAAAGGCCTTATTATCATCTCTGTTTAAGCATTCCACCGATCCTTTCAAATTACTTACTCACCTTACGCACAATTTCAAATAAATTAGCAATATAGAAAAGAAATAATGTGGAAAACTTTGCAGACTTATATACCGATTACTTGATAAGTTCAACATCCTTAACTACGGCAACAGGATTAT
>JAABUN010001354.1_pt1 | contig 54804 bp, 54 predicted proteins | sample 5559311 | NCBI WGS metagenome assembly JAABUN01 (sample SAMN10711877, study PRJNA513370) | rock metagenome | isolation source: Antarctica rocks | place: Antarctica: Victoria Land, Siegfried Peak sud
CGGGGGTTGATACCGCTACCGTCAGGAAGTTTGCTCCTTCTAAATAGGAACTGGCGATGCCGTGGGTGTACCACGAGGTGACAAAGGTTGTCCCGGTGAGCCAGCCTCCTAAGGCCATGTAGGCGCAGGGAAATAGTAATATTCCGCTCCAGCCTACGAATACAAATCTGTCGCGCTTTAGCCAGTCGTCTACGGTGTCAAATATGCCGCGACTCGGTGCGCTGCCAACTGCAATTGTCATCGATCTAAAATCCTCTCGTTTACTAAAAATTGCAACGTTTCTGAGGAATTAACGTTAAGACATTCTCAATTGCTTTTAGCTTTCGAGATTTATGAGAAGATTAAGACAATCTTCTTCTTAGGTCTGCCTGACCGCTACTGCCACTGACTGGCAATCCAGTTTATAGCTGCTTAATGATTGTTAATTTATCACATTAATTATACTAATATCCCGATCCTCACAGAGGTTATCAGGTGTTTAGCGTCACTCTATTAATATAATTAATATCAGAAATATTTACAATTTGACACAAGTTTGTCCAGCGATCGCCCTATTTATACCGCTAAACTTGCAGTGAATCGTAATTTAAATACTTTTTTGAGCAATAACAGGTCAATGAAATGAGCGTATCAACGGCTAGTACAGGCAATTTCCCGGCTGGGGATATAACGTCGCCTATCCTCCGGCAAACTATTTTGGGGTCGCGCCGATTTAGCAATTACTGGTGGGCAACGGTTGTTTCCATAGGAGCCACTGGCTTTTTCCTGGCATCGCTCTCTAGTTACTTTAAAGTAAATTTTTTACCTTTTGCGAACCCTACGGAGCTAGTTTTTGTTCCTCAAGGTATCGCAATGGGTTTCTACGGTGTCGCCGGGTTGCTATTAGCTTCTTACCTATGGATGGTAGTTATCTTAGATGTAGGCGGCGGTTATAACGAATTTAATAGGGAAACTGGCGCAGTTAAAATCTTTCGTTGGGGGTTTTTAGGAAAAAACCGCCAAATTGAAATCAACTGCAAAACCCAAGACGTGCAAGCGGTGAAAGTAGATATCAAAGAAGGGATTAATCCGCGTCGAGGTTTGTACCTGCGTGTTAAAGGTCGTCGAGATATTCCTCTATCCCGCGTTGGTCAGCCTTTATCTTTAACGGAACTTGAAAATCAAGCGGCGGAACTGGCGCGGTTTTTGGGAGTCCAAATTGAGGGACTATAAAATATTTAATCGCCCAAGGAAGATTGTAGTTAAATAATGGTAATGCAGCTGAAAATTCAAACCTGTTTAATATCGTTTATACTCTTGACTGCGTTAATGGTTGGGGGATGTACGTCAAGCGATCGCGCAACTTCAGAACCTACTCCCCTAAGCTCAGGAGCGCAAGAAACAATAAGCACACCAAGCTCAGAAGCGCAAACATTACCTACTCAAGCAATTAGCCCACTAATGAAAGATTTACCAACACTAACAGGCAAAGCAACGGTAGTAATGACCGTTAAAGGCGCACCAATCACAATTGAAGTTGACGGCACAAATGCGCCAATTACTGCGGGCAACTTTGTAGACCTCGTGCAGAGAGGCGTATACGACGGCTTAGTATTTCATCGCGTTGTTCGGGAGCCAGAACCATTTGTAGTACAAGGCGGCGATCCTCAAGGCAAAGATCCTAGGTTTCCCGTCCAGAAATTAGGTACAGGCGGTTTTATCGATCCTAAGACAGGTAACGATCGCAATATTCCTTTAGAAATTACTCCCCAAGGAGCGCAATCTCCGCTCTACAGTGAAATTACAAGTTCGCCCAAATTGAAGCATATTCGTGGTGCTATAGCAATGGCGCGATCGCAATCTCCCGATTCTGCTTCATCGCAGTTCTACTTTGCCTTAGCAGATTTAGCATTTTTAGACGGCAGTTACGCGGTCTTTGGCAATGTTACTAGCGGCATGGATGTAGTTGATAAAATTCAACAAGGTGATCGCATTGATTCAGCTAAAGTCACATCTGGCGCTGAAAATTTAAAAAACGGTGGTAAGTAGAAGTTAGAAAGGGTTAAAGGAATAAAAATAATTTTTTCCCCCTACCTCCTCATTAATTTCTACAAGCCTACAAGTTTAACAGGGCATGGGACATCATGCCCTTTCTTGTGTAACAGAATGGACGATAAAGACGTTGTTGTTACGGGTATTGGTTTAGTTTCTGGCTTGGGTGAAAACTTAGAGGATAATTGGCAGCAGGTATTAGCTGGAACTTCTGCTATTAGGTTGCATCAGCCTTTCCCCGAACTTCCGCCCATACCTTTAGTTCTAATTGGCAAGCAACCAATTTCTCTAAAAACCCTAACTAGCCAAGTTGTCAGCAGCGCGATTTCTGATGCGGGCTTAAACCTACCATTGCTCGATTGCGGTGTAGTTATTGGCTCTAGTCGCAGTCATCAAGCCTCATGGGAACAACTAGCAAAGATTTTTGCTCAAAATGTGCAAATCGATTGCGATTGCTTAGATATTTTGCCCCACATGAATGCGATCGCTGCTGCTCGTCAAATTGGTGCATCCCTCGTTCCTGTTTTTGCGCCGATGGCAGCTTGTGCAACCGGAATTTGGGCAATTTTTCAAGCTTGTGAATTAATTAAAACTGGGCTTTGCGATCGCGTCCTTGCTGGAGCCGTTGAAGCTCCGATTACACCACTTACCCTGACAGGATTTAGGCAAATGGGGGCTTTAGCACCAACAGGAGCTTATCCTTTTTCCCGCACGCGTCAAGGCTTAGTATTGGGAGAAGGTGGGGCAGTATTAGTACTAGAGTCAGCCAAATTAGCTCTAGAGCGCTCGGCGCGAATTTATGGTCAAATTCGCGGATTTGGCTTGACAGCCGATGCCTATTATGCGTCCAAGCCCGATCCCCAAGGGGAGAGTGCAAAGTTGGCAATTACACAATGTCTAGAACGCTCTGGTTTCACACCGTCCGACATTGATTATATTCACGCTCACGGTACAGCAACTCAACAAGGCGATCGCCATGAAGCTCAATTAGTCGAGCGTATTTTTCCCAAAAGTATACCTATTAGTTCGACAAAAGGAGCCACAGGTCATACTTTAGGAGCCTCTGGAGCCATAGGTGCAGCTTTTTGCTTAAAAACCTTGCAGCAACAAATATTGCCACCTAATATAGGTTTCCAAGCACCAGAATTTGACTTGAATTTAATTACCGAACCCCGCTACAACAAAACACAACAAGTTTTATGTTTTAGCTTCGGATTTGGCGGTCAAAATGCAGTTATGGCGGTTTCTAAGTTCGATTGACAAATAGTTTCAACTAATTACTTTAATTGTATCTAAACTTTATAAACTGCTGTTAACCTTGCTACTAAATTAATTACGGTAGTCTCGGCTCTTTATAAATTGTGGCTACTACCTTTCAAGATTAAATAATTTAACTGAACAAACTATTTTAAAAGCGATATAAGGTAATAGAGCAAGACAAAGGTGAAATGCTTCTGCATAGCATAGTGTCAAACGCGATCGCAGATAGGTAGCTCACTAATTACACCATTGGAAAGATGCGGACTAAGGTTATTGTTATCTAATCTTGAATCAACATAAAAATTTTTTGCTCAAACTTATGAATAACAACCAAGAGAAAGAGACACACCGTGCAGTGAACCCTGGCGATGTAATTAGCGATAAACCAGAAAGTATTGAAGAAAAATCAAAACAAATGGCTGTAGATTCTCCTGATATTACTGGCGACCATATCACTGTTCCTGCCTACTTTATAGTAGATGAACCAGACGGAGAAAAAAAAGCATTACATCACATTAAAGATGCTGAAGAAATCTCTGACGTGATTCGTCAAGCAAGAGTGGACGAAAACGGCGAACGAATTTGGTAATTAGTAGATCTATTAAGTTCTTTTGCTAGCTGAAAAGCCTTTTATTCAATAAAAGAGGTTTGGTATTATCCTGATTAAGATAAATAGCAGCTTGCACGCTGTTGATTATCCTAATCAGGATAATTCCTATCAACCCTCTTCAACAGCAATTTGGGGGACACCCATACTGTAGTTGATTGCGCGTCCGTTCAAGTTGTAACTAATTTGACCATTCTGCAAAAGACTACGGACAAAATGCTCTAAATCAGAGCCAATCCGCCGCAAATTATAGTCAGTCAAATCTGCGCCACTGTAAGCTTCTACAAATTCGTTAAACTTACGGTATACCTTTTGTAAGGCATCTTCATTCCAATTAAACTCGTTATCTGGATCGACATCTAATGTTAAAACTTGCTTGCTAGGAACAAGTTCCCCATCTTGATTAACTTCTGCCGAAAAAATCCTAATATGGCGAGTTGTGGACTTGAGTAACTGATCTTCCATAGGTAAACGATCTAAATAAACCCTTAGCACTTCACTTCATCTTAAACCATCACTTAACCTTGGCAATCATGCCAGTTTGACGCGCATAGGCAAAAATCCCACCCGCATCAATTACAGGCTTGACATCTCCCAAAGACTGGAGTTGATACACCTTATTTAAAGTGTGGTTGGTTAGCTCTTCTTGTTCAAAATCAATAGTTACTTCTTGTCCCGTCACGAACTCATCGCACAATCGCTCTAGCGACTCCCAAGGATAAAGTTCGCCTGTTGCTGTACAATTACGAAAAAAGATCCGCGCATAGGATTGAGCAATTACTGCCTTTACCCCCGCAGCACCCAAAGCGATAGGCGCGTGTTCCCGCGAAGAACCACAACCGAAGTTTTCTCCAGCAATAATGATTGGATAAATTGTTCTCATTGCCCCTGGTGTAATAAACTTACCAAAGCGATCAGGTAAACCAATCATTGCATAACTACCTAGCTTCTCATACTCATCTTGCTTAGAAGGAACCAAGGTCAGGTATTCCGCTGGAATAATTTGATCGGTGTCTATATTGTCATCAACCACAAAAATTACACCATGAATTGAGTGATCCATTGAAAAATCTTACCTAACAGTAAATTTACAAGTATTTAAATTTTATACTATACTTCTTGTTGAATTTTTTTATTAATGTAATTGGAACTAATCTAATAGTTACAATAAAAAGTAGGTTAGATACTATTTTAGTTAAACTCAAATAGTATATTTACGTGTAAACACTGTGGCATTTTTTTGGAACGGGTGAATTAATAGAAGTGGTTATTAACTTGTTTTGAATTGCTAATAATAGTTTTTACAAGCCCATAGCTTTATTCAATTAACTTTTTCAAAACATTATGTGCCAGAGCAGTAGGTAATGATGCTGAATCCTAGTCAGTAAGTTATGCTTTAGCATTCGTACTAATAAAGACAGGCTTTACAAATGCCAATAAAATAAATGTTTCGTTTTAGCTAGTATTAATCTATACCAGGATTTAAAGTGGCTTAGTAATAACTGCAACCCAAGCACTTCAGTACAAGTAGCCCTTTTAAAAAACATTTTGAAAGACTTACAAACTCCTTACATAAACTTTACTATATTTCACCGTTAAAAGCTGAATAATAGTAATTGTAAGCTCAACTAATAAATGCTTAAGGCATCTACTGCTTGAGTAAAATAACTTAATTGAGTTTTGGCTATAACTAAAATCAGGTTAGATATTTTTATGACAATGCTATTGACCACAAATGGATTTTGTTTTACTTGTTTATCCTAGTTGAAATAAATAAAAGTCCAAAATACTTTTGCTTATAGAAAAGGCTACTGCTCACGTACTGTAAAATCAGGATTTATCTAAAATGAAATCGGACAAAGCATCTCCACAACAAGAAAAATTAGAAGTTTGTGTTTACGAATGTGAAATACATCTGAAATTTAGATTAATTGAAGACAAAGCTGTATTAAGCGAGGGTGGTGAACTGCTAGACTTTCTAATTGAATCATTTATAATTGGCGCAGACGAATATCTTGAGCCGCTACAATCACGTGTTACTACCCAAGAAATTTCTGATTTGGAAGCTTCGCCCCAAATGCGCCGTCAGCTAATGCGCTTGCGTAACTCATCAGATTTGGCGTAAAGCAGATGACAACTCATCAAAGTATTCTTTATGTTCTACAAGCTGAGGTGTTGACAGCAGCGCCTAAATTTATTATATTTGTAAAAGTGCAAGTTCAATGCCCCCATCGTCTAGAGGCCTAGGACACCTCCCTTTCACGGAGGCGACGGGGATTCGAATTCCCCTGGGGGTATAACAAGATAGGGTGGTGTGTCCAGAATACACCACCCTATTAACTTATAGAATTTATTAAATACAGGTTCTTTTTTGTTCTAGCTAAAGTTATCCATTAGCAATAGTTCCAATTAAATTGCTCACTCGTTGACGAATTGCCAAAAGGTTTAACCGTAAGTCGTTTGATAAGCGACGCTCAATAATTGATACTGGCATCGTCAGCTTGGGTAGAATGCTTACTGTATAAAAAAGATTAGTCGTAACTTGTTTTGAGTGGGTGTCAGGCTGTAACCGCCAACTACCAGAAAAAGCTTTCAAGTCTCCCTCAACTAGATTGAAACTAATCTCATTAGGAAATTTTTCCTCTAAGTCTAAAACTACACGCGCAGAGAAGTTAAAGCGCAGCAAGCGTTGCGTACCAATTTGTTCTAGGCGAATACCTCCAGTTGGATGCTCTAGTAGCTGACTTTTAGATAAATTAGGAATAAAATCAGCTAAAGCTTCATAATCTGTCAATACTTGCCAAATTGGTTCAATAGCCTGAAAGATTGGAATTTTGGCAGAAATTTGTCTTTGTCTTTGTGACAATGGCTCCACTTGCACTTCTATCGTATCGAGCAGAGATGATAATTCTTCCGGAGGTAAACTAGATAAAATTCCAATATCAGCAGTTTCATCGGCAGATAAATTGGATTTTGATTCAAAGTTTGGTTGTTTAATCACAGAAATTCAGAAATTTTTTAGTTGAGTACAGCTAACTGAGGCAAGGTAAGAGTAAAACAAACTTGAGAAGATGACGACGACTGCTCGACAGGCGTACTAGCAACCTCAATAGTCCCATTTAAGTGCTGGACTAGACTTTTGACAAGAGCTAGTCCTAAGCCTGTACCTTTGATAGCTTGGTCTGTAACTCCATTACCGCGACGAAATTTATCAAAAATATGAATAGCATCTTCTGGTAAAATACCTGCTCCGACGTTAGTAACACTTATAACAATTTGCTTAGATTGTTGAGTAGCTTTTAAAATTACGTTAGTGTCAGAATCAGCGTATTTCCCGGCGTTGGTTAATAATTCATGTAATATGCGATCAAAGCTATCTGCGTTAGTTTGTAAAAGTAGAGGTTCTTTGGGTAAACTTACTGTCATAGTCAGTCCTTTTTCTAACCATATTTTTGTATGAATTTGAACTAAATCATTAAGTTTTGAGCTAACTTTAATAGTTTGTAAATTAAGCGGAGTTTGATTAGATTCTAACTTTTGTAGTCTTAGTAAATCGGTAATTAAATTTATTTCTTGAGTACATTGTTGGTCTAAAATCTCTAGATACTTTGATTTACGCTCTACAGAAATTTCAGGTGTACGTAACATCCGAATAGCTAAGTTCATACTAGTTAAGGGAGTACGTAATTCATGGCTAATAGTATTAATAAAATCATCTTGTAACTTATTTATCTGTTTTAGTTGGTCAATTTGCTGCCGGGTTTTTTCATATAGTTTTGATTGCACTTCTAAGCTACATTGTAGCTGGGCAGTGCGTTCTTCTACAAGATTTTGTACTTGACGCAGCGTTTGATTTTGCATAATTGCTGTGCTGACTTGGACGCTGACTAACTCTAGTAAGGCTAATTCTTCCGATCTCCAAGTGCGAGAGTTAGAATTTTGCATTAATAAAAAACCAAATATTATACCTTGATTCTCTAATGGAAACATTAGTACAGAAGGTAATTTAGTAATATTAAAGACGGAGTTAATTTCTGATTGATGATTAACTATATTGATATGATTATCAAAATTTATAATAAATGGCTTGGGAGCATTTATTAATGCTTGCTGACATAAAAAACATTCGCTCAACCAAAAAGATTGGTTTAAGGCAACTGAAATCTCAGATGACTGGGTAGAAAAATTGTTAATATTACTAGGCACGCTTAAACTAAGATTATTATTCCATTCAGAGATAATAGTAACTTTAGCTTTGGGAATAGATTGTTTAGGACGATTTTTAGAAAGTAAGGCATTATACTTTAAAGTAATAATTAAACCACGCTCAACTTGTAGAGCTTGCGATGTTCCAGAAATTGCTAATTGGAGAATTTGGGTTAAATCTAAATTGTTTCGGTTTGCCATAGTTAGCTGGTTGAGCGCATTTTGATACTGAGTAGAGGTATTGGCAAACTGTTTTAAAGAGGCAATCGATTTAGCTTGGGCAATTTGCATTAGGGCGATCGCTACAGCTTCGGCAGCAATGTGAGCGCCTTCTCGCTCACATTCATGCCATTGGTAGGGATGTGAGCGCCCTAGAGTGATTAACCCGTTTTGCTTACCTTGAAAATAAGTTGGTATGCTTAGGACAGCGCGGATAGGGACTGGTAAGTTTTGCCATTGTGTCAAATCTTTTGTCTCTGTAGTTTGCACGTCATTAATTGCAAACAATTCGGATTGATTTGGCAGCAACGATACAAGTTCACTCAATTGCAATTGCTGCAAGGCTGTAGTAATAAAAAATTCTTCATCACACCAATAACTGGTTTGGTTAAGCTGCGGAGCCTCTACAACTGTAATTAAGCAGCAGTCTACGGCAAACGCTTCTCCCCACGCTTGAGAAATCTGTTGGAGCATTGTTTCGGCATCAGAGCTATGCACAACGATGTGATTAATCTTGCGTTCTAACAAGTGGGAATCTTCTTGATTGTGCATCAATTTGATTGGGGGTTTTTGCAAAGACTCTGATTGATTTAGACTATTTATTGAGGACTGCAAAGGCTTTTCGATAACTGAGATTTTTGGCGACAATACCTCAATATTTTCTGCAGGTCTTTTTTGCTCCTTACCCTCGAGCGAGTATGTTACAGCAGATTTTTGGTTTGCAGTTATTTGTTGATTGATACGTGTCACTTATATTCTCTCCTTCTCCACCGTTCGCAATCCAATTAAAATTTTATAAATTAAACATGGAAATTAGGCATAAATAAAGCAAATGTTAGCTCAATATAACTCTAGCTATCCAAGCTCCAGATTACTCTTTCTTCAGTTTCATAGAATCGGTAATTTTGCTGATTGTTGAAAATTTTCTTAGTAAGTTATGTATAGTAGCTGAGACAAGGTTTTGTAAAGAATTGTGACGCTACTGAGGCAGTTACATAGGAGCGAACAGAGATTGATTTCTGTTCACCCCTATCTATACTTTTAATTTGAGGAATTACTTGAGTAAGCTTTCTGTGCTTAAGGGAACTAAGTCGCCGCTTGTTGTAAATCCTAACAACATTGATTCTTGCGGGCGAATTAATTGTCCTGTAAGTACGCAACGAATTTCTTTCTCGGCTGTAGCGGCAATACTCGCTCGAATATCGCTGGGTGAAAAAGAGGTTTGATAATTACCAGATTTTTGCTGTACATAGTTCCATAGAATATCCCTAATCAAAGCTTGATACCCGACATTGCCAGAGAGTTCCTTAAGTTTATCTTTCAGTTCCCGCTCTAGACGGATGCTGGTGACTTCCATTTCAGTAGTAGTGGTGCGAGTTAATGTATGCACAGGTCTTTTCTCCTAAATATCTAGACAGTATAGTAATACAAGTGTAGTATGTTTAAAGTAGTGTTCTCGCAGATGTAATAGGTGAAATTTTCTTTGAAACATTTAGGCTCGTCCAATTCCCTGCAACCCAATTCAAAAGTGAATTGGGAATTGGTGGCTTGGTACGTGGAGTGTTTACTTATAGGTAGCGATCGCCTAGAGCAAAGAAAAATTACACCAAAAAATTATGATGACTTGGCATATTTGGGCAGTAGCACCTTAATGGCACTGCAAAGCAATCATCCCAGGGGGGTATAGGCAAAAATAGCCTCGCCAATAAGCAGTAAAAGACTTTAGTCATTTTAGCCCCCGCCTCTAAGTAGTAGAAGCGGGGGTTTTTGTATATAGGAGCATAGTTGTGACGAGCGCAACTCAAGTATTAGAGCATTGTGTAGTAGTGTTTTCTAGAAATTCCCTACCGATGAGTCGCATCAATATCAAACGCGCGATCGCTCTATTGGTGATGGGTAAAGCTGAGGCGCTGGACTTGTCAAGCAAAACATGGCTTGTAAAATCGCCTAACTTGGTCATTGCTGTACTAGAGTACATCCGTTTAACAATTGCTAGCACCGAGCGGATTTGGAAAGTTACCCCAGTTAATCGGCGCGAAGTTTTAAAGCGCGATCGCCACAGTTGCCAATACTGCGGTAGTAATAATCGCTTGACGTTGGATCACGTAATTCCACTATCAAAAGGCGGTCAACACAGGTGGGATAACGTCGTTACAGCTTGCGAACAATGTAACCAACGCAAACGCGATCGCACACCTTTTGAAGCTGGTATGCCATTATCCACAAAACCAAAAGCGCCAATACATCCGACTATTGCTTTTGCCGAAAATTTTTGGCATAGCGATCGCATCTCCCAATCCCAATAGGATAAAACTTTAGATAATGCTGAAACTAACTTACATTGAATCTGGTTTTTACTTAGAATATTTAGCCAAATCCTTAGAGGAGTGGGTGCAAGAGCGAGTAATCTTGGCGTTGCGCGTTGGCGAATCTTTGTGCATAGAACCTAGCATGGCTTCATTTTTGCTGCCTACGGATTTGCCAGGGTTGGAGGCGCTGACCGTTGAAGTCAAACGGCAAGACGCAGATGCGATCGCGCTTTCGATCTGTGATGCTGAGTATGTCGAAGTTAGCCTCAATGGTACTTGGTTAAGCACGGATTTTGAAAGTGCTGAGGGTGTGTTTGTAGCATCAATTTCGTCACACTCTGTTGAGTTCTTTTTGTTGAAGTTGTGGCAAGACGCTCAAGTTAGTGCTTCAGTTTTAAGCGAGTAGAAAACTATTGTTATTCAGTTTAGAGGCGCTGGCGGTGCGCTTTTTTTCTGGGAAGCGATCGCAGGTAGGAGCGCAATGTAGCCTTGTAAAAATCCCCTCAAAAAATTTGTAGTATGATGCCATGATTCACCTTATATTTAACCGTTTAGGGTAAACTATCACTTTTAAAGCCTCCTTTTAGGAGTAGCTTTCCATAAATTCTCCAACTAAAAGTTGAAGATTCTTCTTAGCTTCAGATTTTATTGTCTCTGCTTCTCTTTTTGCCTGTTCTAGCTTTGGCTCAAACTGCTTTTTATTGAACTTATCTAGCAATGCACCAATACCCTAGCCTATCAATGGAAGAAGTAAAAGTGCCAACAGACCTCCAGCACTTCCAGCAACCCCAGTATTAGGTGTGCGCTAACAATTAGACAAAAATATTACGCTAGAGCAAACTTATCTAAGCCTGCACCTTCTTAAAACCTTTATTTTAACTGAGTAATCATTCAGCCTGTAATTGAAAGAACTCACCCAGAAATTGGTCGAGTAGTATTGAAGTTAATTAGCGATCGAGACTTGCTTGGTGCAGGCTGGAAACCATTCCATTGAGAGCAGGTATCAGGTAAAACTGCTTAGACGCAAGCGGTAGCGAAAGAAATATTAATGCCTTTAGGATATGTAATTTTTATATTAAACCATGACGCAGTAGAGAACTTTGTGCCGCCTAGTTATTCAAAGCGAATTTGTCTAATTATTAATGAGGCGGATAACTTAGCAGAAAATCGAGCAAATGTAGCTGCTCAATCAAATAATAAAACTGAGCCTATTTTGAGTTTACTTGATGGCACTTTATATCAAAGCGTAATTGATGAAGCGGGTACTCAAGTATAACAGAAATTAGTTGTATTGATGACTTGTAATATTACGGAAAGACTAAATTCAGCAATGTTACGCAAGGGTAGAGTAGATTTAATTTACGAATTTACTCAGCGCTTCGTTTACTCTAATTTGCTTTCAATCAAGGAAAAACCTTAGATAAATCGAGAGTTATAGAAGAAAAATGAGGCAATGCGATCGCAGTATTAGGCAAGTAAATTTGTCTAGAGGCATATTCAAATCTACCTTGAAGTTGATAAGGTTGACTGTAAACCTCTAAACAGTTAGCTACTAAATTAAACAACCAATAATCATCAATTCCTGACTCAGCGTAAAGAGATAATTTAATGTCTCGGTCGTATTTTAAAGTAGAATCTGACACCTCAACTACTAATAAAATATCGGCTACACTAAGATGACTATCTAAATAGCGAAGTCTTCGATTGCGAACAATAACTAAATCGGGTTCGGGTTCGCTATCATCACCTAAAATAATTGGTTCTTGATTTCGTATAGTTGCTCGTCCTTGCAAAAGAGTAAATAATTCTCCAAATAACAGCGTATTACAAACAGAGTGAGGCGTACCTTTTGCTGCCATTTGGATAATTTGCCCTTTAATTAACTCAACTCGCTCGTTTTCTTGAAAAAAGCCTAACTCAATTAAACGGTGATATTCTGCCAAAGAAAAGCGTTTTGGAGTAACTGTAGTCATAGGTAAGACCAATTAGCTCAGTTAAACAAGTAAATATAATCTAGCATCTATGAATAACGCTCAATTAGTAAAAATTAGTAGATATCTTAGCAAGCATTTACGCCATCAACCTGAGCGCTTAGGTATTAAACTTTCGCCTGGTGGCTGGGTGGCGGTGGATGAATTATTAGCTGCTTGTCAGAAAAATGCCTTTCCGATTAACCGCACTCAGCTAGAGGAAGTAGTAGCAAATAACGATAAACAACGCTTTTCCTTTGACTCTACGGACACTTTAATTCACGCTAATCCAGGTCATAGCACCGAAGTAGAGTTGCAACTAGAATCTGCTATTCCGCCAGAGGTGCTTTATCATGGCACGGGGGCAAGTGCGATCGCCTCAATTATGCAGACCCGATTGTGCAAAATGTCTCGCCATCACGTCCATTTATCTACAGACATGGCGACTTTTCTCGTAATGTCGGCGCAAGACATGGTAAACCCGTAGTTTTGGTGGTGAATGCGGCGGCTATGTACCAAGCAGGCTATATGTTTTATTGTTCGGATAATGGTGTTTGGTTAGTTGATAGCGTTCCACCAGAGTATTTGCAACAGTTGAGTTAAAGCGGAAACACCGCCTAAGAGTAATATCCGACTGACTAGGTGATATCCTCAAAAAAATGTATTATTTACAATTTAATTAGTGTTATCTAGCAGCTAAAGAGCAAGCTATTTTTGTGTCACGTCGCATTTCTATCAGGAAGCCGATTGCGGAAGATTGGCAAGAATTGTTGTCTTTGCACCAAAAAAGCAGGGAGTTTCATTACCCCTGGGTTTTTCCGCCATGCACTGAAGATGAGTGCAAAACTTATATCAATCGTTGTCAGAATCAGGATTTTGAAGGACTGTTAATTTGTCATGCGATCGCCAAAAATATTATTGGTGTTGCAAATCTAAGTCAAATCTTTTACGGAGTTTTTCAAAATGCTTATCTTGGTTATTACATTGATGTAGACTTTGCAGGTCAGGGATTTATGTCGCAAGGTGTTCGATTAGCGATTGCTCATGCCTTTTATACCCTCGGTTTACATCGCGTTGAAGCCAACATCCAGCCGAAAAACATTACCTCGATTCATTTAGTGCAACGATTGGGTTTCACTAAAGAGGGATTTTCTCAAAAATACTTGAAAGTTGGTGGAGAATGGCGCGATTGCGAACGTTGGGCGTTAACAAGTGAAAATTGGACTTAAATGCTCAGAGTAGTTTGTAGCTATGCACGTATCCGATCTTCCTAATCTTTTAGTTCCTCTAGCACTACTAGGTTTAATTGTAGTAGCGGCGATCGCTTTCAGTAATAGCAGTAAATAGTAATAGTTCGCTAAAACTAAAGCGCGATCGCACTTGTTAGCAGTAGCCTAATCTAAAACATAGCGAGGAGCAAGATACAATAATCCCAAGGATTGGCTCAAAACGAGTGTTAAACAAGATACGCGAGGAGAACGGTTACGCATGGGTAAAGTAGTTGGTATAGACTTAGGTACAACTAACTCAGTAGTTGCTGTCATGGAAGGCGGCAAACCCGTAGTAATTGCCAATGCTGAAGGAACGCGGACTACTCCCTCGGTTGTAGGGTTTAGCAAAGATGGCGAACGCTTGGTAGGACAGTTAGCCCGTAGGCAAACTATTTCTAATCCGCAAAACACCTTTTATGCAGTTAAACGGTTTATTGGGCGCAATTATGCCGAACTGGGCCCTGATTCAAAGCGGGTTGCCTATACTATCCGCCGCGATGAAATGGGCAATATCAAAATTCGGTCGCCGCGATTAGAGAAGGATTTTGCCCCTGAAGAAGTTAGTGCAATGGTGCTAAAAAAGTTGGTAGATGATGCCAGCCGCTATTTGGGCGACAAGGTAACAGAAGCGGTAATTACTGTACCAGCGTATTTTAATGATTCGCAACGGCAAGCGACGCGAGACGCGGGTAGAATCGCTGGATTAGAAGTAAAGCGGATTTTGAACGAACCAACGGCGGCTTCACTAGCTTACGGACTAGATCGCCAAGAAAATCAAACGATTTTAGTATTTGACTTGGGTGGTGGTACGTTTGACGTATCGATTTTGGATGTGGGTGATGGTGTATTTGAAGTTAGAGCTACCAGTGGAGATACGCAACTAGGTGGTAACGATTTCGATCAAAAAATTGTAGATTGGCTGGCAGAACAATTTTTAGAAACAGAAGAAATAGACTTAAGACGCGATCGCCAAGCCTTGCAACGGCTCTCGGAAGCTGCGGAGAAAGCAAAAATTGAACTATCTAGCGTTAACATCACAGACATCAATCTACCTTTTATTACGGCGACAGAAGATGGCCCAAAACATCTAGAAACCCGCTTCAATCGCAGCCAATTTGAGGAATTGTGCGAAGACTTACTTGCTAGGCTGCGAAAACCAGTCAAAAGAGCGTTAAACGATGCTAATCTTAGACCCGCCGATATTGATGAAATTGTCCTCGTCGGTGGCGGTACGCGGATGCCAATGGTACAGCAATTGGTGCGGAGCTTAATTGGCAAAGAACCCAACCAAAATGTCAACCCTGATGAAGTTGTTGCTGTGGGTGCGGCAATTCAAGCTGGGATTTTAGCTGGAGAAGTCAAAGACATACTATTGTTGGATGTTACGCCATTATCAGTAGGGTTAGAAACAATTAGCGGCGTAATGAAAAAACTCATTCCCCGCAACACAACTATCCCCGTCAGGCGATCGGATATCTTTTCTACCGGAGCAAACAATCAAAATTTAGTAGAAATTCATGTCCTCCAAGGCGAACGGGAAATGGCAACCGATAATAAATCCTTAGGAAGATTTAAGCTAACTGGCATTCCCCCAGCGCCACGAGGAGTTCCCCAAATTCAGGTAGCATTTGATGTTGATGCTAATGGGATATTGCTAGTAACAGCTTTAGATCGCACTACCGGACGAGAGCAAAGCATTACAATCCAAGGTGCTTCTACTCTCAGCGAAGCCGAAGTCAACCGCATGATAGAGGATGCGGAAAAATACGCCAATTCCGACCGACAACGCAAAGAAAAAGTAGAAAAGCGCACTCGCGCGGAAGCTTTAACGTTGGAAGCAGAAAGGGAACTCAAGCAAGTAGCGTTAGATTTTGGAATGCAATTTGCCCGCAATCGCCGCCAACGGATAGAAGTTTTAATTCGGCAATTGCGCGAGTACCTCAACCAAAATAGCGATCGCGGTATAGATCAATCCTACGCCGATTTAAAAGATGCCTTGACCGAACTCAGCCGTGAAGTACGTCAGTATTACAGCGATGATGACGATGGTGGCAACTTATTTGATTCTATCCGGCGCGTATTTACAGACGATGACGATGATTTTGAGCCGCCAATCCGCAGAGATCGTCCTTATTATAGTAATGATGAGGGTTTTAACCGCAGGCGGCAACAACGCCCTAGTTACCAAGATAATTGGGATGATGACGATGACAAGTGGCTATAACGACCTTGAGTAGCTTTTGGGGTTCACGAATATTGATGCTATAAAACAGTTACACGGCGATCGCTGCATAACATCATCTAGAACTAATCGCTTTTACAGAATATGCAGAATTTGCAGAATTTCAAAAATTATTACGATATTTTAGGAGTACCTAAAGATGTTGCGAGTGAGGAAATCAAAAAGGTTTTCCGGCGACTGGCGAGACAATATCACCCAGATTTGAATCCAGGGAATAAAGAAGCGGAGGAAAAATTTAAAGACATTGGGGAAGCTTACGAAGTCTTAGGCGATCCTAGTAAGCGATCACAATACGATCAATTTAGCTTGTTTTGGCAGCAGCGAGGTCGCCGTAAAGCCGGAAAAGGTAGCGGTATTAATCGTGGTACTCGTGGCGGTAATGACGACGCAGATTTAGGTGATTTTGCTGATTTTGATAGCTTTATCGACCAAGTGCTGGGACGCAAGGATTTTGCTGACAATACTACCGATCCTTTTCGTCCTGGTACAACCAAATACTCAACTACTGTTAGTAATCGTCCTAGTCGTCGCAATATAGAAGCTAGGCTGATTGTTCCTTTAGAAAAGGCGTATGAAGGCGGCGCTGAAAGAATTAGGCTAGAAGACGGGCGGAGTCTTGAAGTCAATATGCCACCAGGGATGTTTACGGGGCAAACTATCCGCTTGAAAGAACAGGGGGTAGGCGGCGGCGATCTGTTTTTAAAAATTACTGTTTCTCCCCATGATTACTTTCAAATTGAAGGTAATGATATTGTGGTCAAACTACCCATTACTCCTAGTGAAGCCGTATTAGGTAGTCCGGTAGAAGTGCCAACTTTAGACGGTTTAGTGCAAATGAATTTACCTGCTGGGGTTAAATCTAATCAAAGGTTGCGTCTTGCGAATAAAGGCTACATTGACAACCAAGGTGGGCGCGGCGACCAATTGGTAGAAATTCAGATTGTCGTACCCAAAACTGTTAGTTCTCAAGAAAAGGAATTGTACGAAAAATTACGTCAAATTGAAACTTTTAATCCTCGCGCTGACTTGCCTGTGTAACCAGCTATGACAACTATAAACGCTAAAAATTTAACCTTAGCTGAAGTCCATCGTCTGCTCAAAATTGAAAAATTGCCCAATGGTTTTTTTTCCTCTCTATTGTCTTTAGAACCGTTAACACAATTTGAACAGCAAGAAATTACGCATATTAGGAATGATTTTAATAGTTATTTAATTGAAGGTATTTTAGAGGGGCTAGTAAAAGCTTTAACTACTTTTCCTTTACTGCGATTAGCTGGCTATTATAAATCCCCACTCAAGCTGAACTTAGAGCAAGATATCGCTGATATTGTTATAATAGAAGACGAAGATACTTTTATTACTGGAAGGCTAGATATTGTTGCCATTAATGAAACTCAAAAAACAAGCACTGATGTAAAGTTTTGGGTTTTGGTTATAGAGTCTAAAAATAGCAGTATTGTGCCATCTGCGGGCTTACCTCAACTACTTACTTATGCCTATAAAAGTTTAGAATCCCAGCAATCAATCTGAGGATTAGTTACTAATGGCGAACTTTATCAATTTGTATATATTCAACAGGGAAATCCGCCAACTTATCAGCAGATGCCAATTTTCAGTCTGATGGACGCGGACACTTCCATCCAATTGCTCCAGGTTTTGAAGTCAATTTGCAAATTATAAAAAATGCGATCGCGCCGTTAGTTGTTTTTCATCTCGACAAGTAAAGCTAATGTTAGTGGGGATAGTAGCTTCAAGGGAGCGATTGCTTACTTCTCGGCTAATTGGTAAGCCTAAGTTTTAAGACTTCAACTCTTTCTGTGGTTGCCTGACTCTATTGTTAACTGCATCAATATTCTTTATTATTGTGGCTTCAAGGGAGGGATCGCCTAATTCTCGGCTAAGTGGTAAAGCTTGGTTGTAAAATTCTAGTGCTTTCTGTGGTTGTCCAATTCTGTTGTAAATTGAACCAATGCTATTTAGTGTGTAGATAACGCCAAAGCGATCGCCTACCTCTCGGCTAATTGGTAAAGATTGGTTGTAAAACTCTAAAGCTCTCTGTAGCTTCGCCCTATTGTAGTAAAAGGAACCATTAGCATCAATTAGTGTTTCATCGTAAAGCGAACCAATATCCTGTAGTATTAGAGCTTCGAGATCGCGATCGCCAACTTTTCTGAAAATTGTTAAAGCTTGGTTATAAGAATCCAAAACTTTCTGTGGTTGACCTAACTGACGGTAGGCTGTACCAATACTCCTTAGTGTTTCGGCTTCGCGTTTAGGATCGCCAACTTTTCTGAAAATTGTTAAAGCTTGGTTGTAAGCAGCCAAAGCTTTCTCTAGTTCTCCGTTATTGTGGTAAAGTCCACCAATGTTTTTTAGTGTTTTGGCTTCGTCATAATGATTACCAATTTCTCTAAAAATTGGTAAAGCTTGGTTATAAAATTCTATTGCCTTCTGTGGTTGCCTGATATCAGTGTAAAGTTCACCAATCTGATTGAGTGTTGAGACTTCGGTCATTTTGAATTGGAGTTGCCTAGTAAGTACCAAAATTTTTTGGTATGTTGCGATCGCTTCGGTAGGTTGCTGTATCTGTTGCGCGGCTAACTTTTGCAATCTTTTCAGTTCCTGCCGTTGTGCGGTTTGCTGTTGATAATTTTGTGCCTGCACTTGGGTCGGTTGAGAAATATGTAGCGTGATGGCAACTAAACCGATACTTAAGGTTAATAAACCACTAAAAAGCTTTTTAGTGCCTGACACTATAGTTTTACCCTTGCTAAATTTGTTGAGTACATCACCGCAGTCTAAAAACTAACTTCACCAGTTTGAGTGCTGTTTTCGGATGAAAAACTATTGAATAGATGATTGAGGCAATAGCCTAGATTTATTGACACGTTTACAGGGCAGAAAATTAGGGGGCTGATAGGATAAAAGTAAGTAGTTAAATAATGGCTCGATATTTTAAATTATGGCTTTAAGCAATGTCCGGGACTTGTATCAGCAGGTAATTTTAGAACACTACAAAAAACCGCGTCATAAAGGGCAAACAAGTCCTGTACACCGCCAGCAGCGCGGACATAACCCCTCCTGTGGCGATACGATTGAACTAACCGTGCAGCTAAACGAGACAGGCGATCGCATTGAAGATGTAAAATTTGTTGGTGAAGGTTGCGCGATCGCAATGGCATCGGCGGATTTGATGGCAGATGCTTTACGTGGCAAACAAGTAGACGAAGCCTTAGAGATGGTGAAACGCTTTCAAGGCATGATGAAAGGTGAAGACGAGTTTCCCAAAGAACTAAGGAAACTAAATGTTATGCAAGGCGTAGCTCAATTTCCGGTCAGAATTAAGTGTGCTAATCTCACTTGGCATACCCTCAAAGCTGCTTTGGAAACCGACCAAGCAGAGGCTATTAGCAACGAAAGCGAGTAAATTAAGTCAATGCCAACTACTGCTACTTTTCTTACTGTCGCCCAATGGGCAGGTATTATTACCCTATTCTGTGCTTTTTTAGCAGTACTAGGTTTTAGTTTCAAATGGGCTGCTAGGTTTCAGCTAGTCGGCGTTACGGGCTTTTTTGGCGTACTGACGGGCGGATTATTTGCTTTGAGCTTAGTCCCAATTTCTCGTACAGTAATTCCAGGAGCGGTAAAGTTTGACAGAGTTTACGACGCTGGCTCAAATCAAGCTGTTATTTCTGTACCGCCCACAATTACCGAAACTGAACTAGAAGCAACCTTGCGTCAAGCCGCCGGAAACTTGTATTCTTATGGTCGGTTGGGGCGAGATGAAGATAAACTAATTATCCGCGCTAGAACTATTATTCATCCCCAAAAAGGAATGTCAAAGCCGCTCTATATAGGGCAAATCAAGCGAAGTCTTGTGAATAAAGAAGACACACAAATGCAGATTGAGATTTTCCCCGACAAATTTGCTCAATTACCAAAACCTGATGCCCCGTAAACGTCGATGAACCAAGCCTCAAAATCCCCAATTTTTAGTCTTAGCGTTGCCCCAGCTAAAGTATTACGCGGCGATCGCACGCTAGAACAAGCTGGAAGTGCGATCACATCTCTAGGCAAGCGTCCCCTCGTTGTTGGTGGCGATCGCGCGTTGTCCGCCACGCTACCGCGCTTGCAGCCCGTTTTAGCAGCCGAGCAACTCCAATCAAGCATAGTCAACTACGGCTGTGATTGTAGTGAAATGAGTTTGGCTACTATGCGCCAAGCAGTGCTAGCACATCAAGCAGATTTAATTATTGGTGTAGGTGGCGGCAAGGCACTAGATGCGGCAAAATTATTAGCTTACCAGTGTCAGTTACCCGTCGTTACAATTCCTACTTCCGCAGCTACCTGTGCGGCGTGGACGGCACTATCTAACGTTTACTCCGAGCAAGGAGCATTTTTGTACGATGTCAGCCTCGAAAATTGTCCCAATTTACTCTTGCTTGACTACGATCTAATTGCTACTGCTCCTGCTTATACTTTGGTTGCAGGAATTGGCGATGCGATCGCCAAATGGTACGAAGCCTCAGTTAGTAGTGGTAACTCGTCACAAACTTTGATTGTATCTGCCGTCCAGCAAGCAAGAATACTTAGAGATATTTTATTGCAAAAATCCGTTGCTGCGCTGCAATCACCTGGGAGCGAAGTTTGGAGGGAGGTTGTAGACGCAACCGTATTACTGGCTGGGGTAATTGGCGGGCTGGGGGGGGCGCAGTGTCGGACGGTAGCCGCCCATGCCGTTCATAATGGCTTAACTCACCTAAGCGTACATAACAGCATTCACGGTGAAAAAGTTGCTTATGGAATTTTGGTGCAGTTGCGTTTAGAAGAAATGGTACAGGGCAATCAATTAGCCGCTACTTCACGCCAACAGCTATTAAAGTTTTATGCAGAAATTGGGTTACCGCAGAACTTAAGCGATCTAGGACTAGGAAACATTGCCTTAAAAGAGTTGGAACAAGCGGCAGAACTTGCTTTAGCGCCAAAATCTGACATTCATCGGCTGCCTTTTAAAGTTGCTTTAGAACAACTAATGGCGGCAATGGTTTCAACTACTGCCCCTACCAATAATAAAGACGCTCTCAACCCTTATCTCTGCGTAGTTAATGATGAGGTAGGCAAGTGAGTCTAAGTTGGATTAGTCCAGCCCACCGTATCCAAGCCCTACCACCTTATGTATTTGCGCGTTTAGATGAATTAAAAGCTAAAGCAAGAGAACAAGGGCTAGATTTAATCGACTTGGGGATGGGAAACCCTGACGGTGCTACACCACAGCCGATAGTAGACGCGGCGATCGCTGCAATGCAAAATCCGGCAAATCACGGTTATCCTCCGTTTGAAGGTACGGCAAGTTTTCGCGGCGCTATTACTAGCTGGTATCACCGCCGCTATGACGTAAAACTCGATCCCGATAGCGAAGCTTTGCCCTTAATTGGTTCTAAGGAAGGATTAACCCATTTAGCGATCGCCTATATCAACCCTGGCGACTTAGTTTTAGTCCCAAGTCCTGCTTATCCCGCCCATTTTCGTGGACCTTTAATTGCTGGCGGTAAGGTTTATAGCTTAATTTTGAAGCCCGAAAATGACTGGTTAATTGATTTAGCTGCAATTCCTGACGCTGTTGCCAAACAAGCTAAAATTCTTTACTTCAACTATCCTAGCAACCCCACTGCCGCCACCGCACCCCGCGAATTTTTTGAGGAAATTGTTGCTTTTGCCCGGAAGTACGAAATTCTTTTGGTGCATGACTTGTGTTACGCCGAATTAGCTTTTGATGGCTATCAGCCGACAAGTCTATTAGAGATTCCTGGTGCTAAAGATATTAGCGTCGAATTTCATACTCTATCCAAAACCTACAATATGGCTGGTTGGCGGGTAGGTTTTGTAGTTGGCAATCGCCATATTATTCAAGGACTAAGGACACTAAAAACTAACTTGGATTACGGCATTTTTGCCGCTTTGCAAACCGCCGCCGAAACTGCTTTGCAATTGCCAGATAGTTATTTGCACGAAGTCCAAAACCGCTACATCCGCCGCCGTGATTTTTTGATTGCAGGTTTGAGTGAATTAGGTTGGGATATTCCTAAAACCAAGGCAACAATGTACTTATGGATTCCTTGTCCGATAGACATAGGCTCTACAGATTTTGCGCTGGCGGTATTGCAACAAACTGGAGTAGTTGTCACCCCTGGAAATGCCTTTGGAGTTGGGGGAGAAGGTTATGTAAGAATTAGTTTAATTGCCGAATGCGATCGCTTGGCAGAAGTTTTGCAGCGCTTTAAGCAAGCTAATATCTGCTATTCATTGGTAAATATTTAGTAGTGCGATCACTGCTTAGATAAAAGAATAAAACGACTGACCCTTGCTACTTAAGACTGCGGCTAATAATCTATCGTTCTATAGACATTCTAATACAGTAATTTTCCTACCCTGCTTGCAAAAGCTAAGGATGCCCAAGTAATTGATTAAAAAATCATTTTAGCCTTAGGCGGGAGTTGAATTATTTACCTGAAATTGTGTGTAGGTACACTCTCAAAAACTCCAAGATGCGATCGCATTTACCTCTATTTATCCTTACCCAACTTCATAGCTCTCTTTAGGTGTGGCGGTTTCTGCTGCTATTGCTACATCGCCAAAACGAATTTGTAGCTTTGGACCCGAAGGAGCCATTCGCATGATTACCCCGTCTACAACTGGCACTTGAGAAATACGTTCTTCGTCAATATAAGTACCATTTGCACCCTTATTAACGATTTCCCACTTGCCATTACTTTCTCGTAGTTCAACGTGCAAGCGCGAAACTACAGAACTATACAACACAACTTCATTGTCTTTTGCTCTACCAATACGAATAATAGATTTGTCATTAAATTTCCAACTTTGCATTGGAGTAGAGTTCTGTGGATGCAAAAGCATTAGTGTAATCACGTTGCCAGTATTCTATTTGCTCCGAAAGTTACTAAGAAATTTGAAATAAGAAAGTTACCAAATCTCCCTTACCTAGCGCAATGCGATCGCCTGCGCGCAAACGATGACGATTACCATGAGGCAACGGGAGGTTATTAACGTAAGTGCCGTTAGCACTGCCTACATCTTCAATGTAGTAAGCATCTCCTTCTACACGAATATCTGCGTGAACCCGCGAAACAATTTCTGAATTGGGAAAGCCAGAAACATCAACATCTGGTGGAATGCGATCGTTTTGTTTACCCATGTGTACTACGGATAAATTTGGTAGCAATTCAATTAATGTATCCGTTTGAATGTGCAGCAGCCGCGCTTTCTGCTGCTGTAACTGAGTTGTAGAGCTTGGTTTAGGCGCAGTTGCTATTTTTTCTGGTGGAGATTCTGGTGCTGCCATTACTGGTTGGGGGGGAGTAAGCGCTTCTACAGGCTGCGGCATTGGCGGCTGTTGTTGTGGCGATACCATTGGTTTTTGTTCTGACACTTCTGCTACTACAGGCATCGCTTCTGTTTGATTAGTGTTAGCGACCAAAGGTTCTGGTTGCACAAGCGGATCGGGAGCCATTAAACTAGGCATTGGTGAGGAAATATCCGTAGCAATACTCTGTTCTACTTCCGTTTCACTAGAAGAAGAAGTTGTCAAGTTGGAGCCACACTGACCGCAAAATGTAGCATCAGACTGAACTTCTGCCCCGCAGTTGGGACAACTTGTCATGCTTGGTAAAGGAGTATAGCAAGCTTCGCACGATTGCGCGCCTTCGGGGTTGGAGTGATTGCAGTTAGGGCAGACGATCATAAATAGGATAGGAAGAAAAGAACAACTTTAACGGGGCTGGGGAGAAAGAAAATAATCCTACCCCATTTAAGTTTTAGCCTGGCAATTTGCTAACTAAAAGTAAATATATGGCAATAATTATTTTATTATGCGGTTTCTAAGGACAATTCTTGGCCTGCCGCTTGATCCAGGAGCCACCAAAGTGTCCCTTGGGGTTGAATTAATCGGCTGGGGTAAGTAGAAGAATCCGCAACAGGAGCAAAAATTTGTGCTAAAGCTTGTCTTTTGCTTGCGCCTGCAACTACGAACATAACGCAACGAGCTTGATTAATTAGGGTGTAAGTAAAGGTAATTCGCGGCTGTCCGCCAGAATTACCTACTGTAACAGCGCGATCGCTTATTTCAAGGGCTGCTGTGTGCGGAAACAATGACGCTGTATGTCCATCATCTCCCATACCAAGCAAAATTACGTCAAATACTGGTAGCTCTCCAGGGGAAAGTTGAAAAAACTCTAATAATTCTTGCTCATACTTGCTTGCGGCTACAGTTTCGTCGGCTTCATTTGTTGGTATAGGGTGGATATTTGTCGCCGGGATCGCTACTCGATTGAGCCAAGCATTACGTGCCATTAATTGATTGCTATCTGGATGATCGGGCGGCACATAGCGTTCATCTCCCCAAAAAACATGAATTTTATCCCAAGGTAGCTGCTGCTTAGAAATCGCTTCGTACAGGGGTTTGGGCGTACTACCGCCAGAAAGGGCGATCGCACACATTCCTCGCGTTGCGATCGCCTCAGCAATGCAATCAAGAATAATTGCTAAACTGCGCTCAATCAGCGATTCTAAATTTGGTAATACTTCAACTATTTTTTTCATTTCTTGCTCGTCACTTCAATCATTTGGCAAGACCTAACGAAATTACCACATTTTAAGTTCTTAATGCGCTTATTAAGTGGCAATTTTTTATTAATCAACTATAAGTTTACTCGTAGTTACAATAGCAAAAATATCCAAACTATCAACAGTTGGCTTCACAATGCAGCCGCCCAAAATTGTCAGGGAATGCTTAATAATTTTCACTCGTTATCCAGAGCCAGGAAGAACAAAAACCCGCATGATACCAGCATTAGGAGCCGTAGGAGCGGCAACACTCCAACGCCAAATGACCGAGTACACTCTAGCGCAAGCACAACTATTGCAAAGTTTTTATCCCGTCTCTATAGAAGTGCGTTTTGCTGGTGGCGACAAACAATTGATGCAAGATTGGCTAGGGCATGATATTGATTGTCTAGCCCAAGGAGAAGGGGATTTGGGTAACAAAATGGCAAATTCTCTCCTATGTGCCTTCCAAAACCAAATAGAATCAGTCGCAATTATCGGTAGTGATTGCCCTGGATTAACACCTGAGTTGATGGCACAAGCATTTCAACAATTGCACCAGGGTAGCGATTTAGTGCTGGGAGTAGCATTAGATGGGGGTTATTATTTAATTGCTTTGAGTAGATTTATCCCAGAATTATTTACGGGTATTAGTTGGGGAAGCGATCGCGTTTTGCAACAAACCGTAGCCATTGCCCAAAAACTTAATTTGACAACTACTTATTTACCACCCTTGGCTGACGTAGATCGCCCGGAAGATTTATCTATTTGGGAGCAAAGGCGTAAGTAAAACACAGAAAGAATGTTAATTTATTGCCTTTCTTTCTATGCTTCTGCCCTCTACTATTCTGGGGTACGATAGAACCGCTCAGTCATAAAGCTAGTTATCCCCATGTCGGCAACCCTGGTTACGGTCGAAACTACTACTCAACTTACGGACGATTTGATTATTCAACCGTCCGCTTCTGGAGTGTCTTTGCAAGGTCAAATCGAGGTTCCAGGCGATAAATCGATTTCTCACCGAGCTTTGATGTTAGGTGCAATTGCTGAAGGTGAAACCCAAATTCAAGGTTTACTTCTAGGAGAAGATCCTCGCAGTACGGCGGAATGTTTCCGCGCTATGGGTGCAGAAATTTCCGACTTAAATACGCAAATGGTGCGCGTTAAAGGTATTGGTTTAGGACAACTCAAAGAGCCAGTAGATACATTAAATGCTGGCAATTCTGGCACTACTATGAGATTGATGCTAGGGCTACTTGCGTCTCATCCTGGGCGGTTATTTGTAGTTACAGGAGACAGTTCTTTGCGATCGCGTCCCATGTCTCGTGTAGTTAAACCCTTGCAACAAATGGGCGCAAATATTTGGGGACGTTCTGGCGGAACTCTTGCGCCTTTAGCTGTACAAGGACAATTACTAAAACCAATTCATTACCAATCCCCAATTGCTTCGGCTCAAGTTAAGTCCTGCATTCTCTTGGCGGGATTAATGACCGAGGGGCAGACTACAATAACTGAACCTTCTGTATCACGAGATCACAGCGAACGAATGTTACAAGCATTTGGGGCGCAACTTACCACTGATCCCCAAAGTAAGAGCGTGACTATTACTGGTGGAGCTACGCTGCACGGACAAACGGTAATTGTTCCTGGCGATATTAGTTCGGCAGCTTTTTGGTTAGTAGCAGGCTCAATTGTCCCAGGCTCGGAATTACTAATCGAGAATGTAGGCGTTAATCCTACTCGTACAGGGGTTTTAGAAGCCTTGGAAATGATGGGCGCAGATATTAGTCTCGAAAATCAGCGCGTGGTAGCTGGAGAGCCTGTAGCTGATTTACGGGTACGCTCTAGTTCGTTGCGTGGTTGTACAATTTCTGGTGACTTGATCCCACGTTTAATTGATGAAATTCCGGTACTCGCTGTAGCAGCAGTTTTTGCATCGGGAACGACGGTGGTTAAAGATGCGGAAGAATTGCGAGTAAAAGAAAGCGATCGCATTACAGTAATGGCAAATCAGTTAAATAAAATGGGTGCAAAAATTACCGAGTTACCCGATGGGATGGAAGTTACTGGCGGTACTCCGCTCACAGGGACAGAGGTTGAAAGTTATGGCGATCACCGAATTACTATGAGTTTAGCGATTTCTGCTCTTAATGCTAAAGGCAAAACTACAATTCATGGTGCGGAGGCGGCTTCTATTTCTTATCCCACTTTTGTTGCTACCCTCAAACAAGTGTGCGGAAATAAATAAAAAATGGATGTAATCCCAGCAATTGATTTACTAAATGGTGCGTGCGTAAGGTTGTATCAGGGAGATTATGCGCGATCGCAAATTTTCAACGATAATCCGGTAGAAGTAGCTTTGCAGTGGGCAAGACAAGGCGCTACTTTGCTCCATATTGTTGACTTAGATGGGGCGAAAACTGGGCAAGTAGTTAACTATCAGGCAATTTCCCAAATCGTCCAATCCGTACCCGTAAGAGTTCAAGTTGGTGGTGGATTGCGCGATTTTTCTAGTGTCGCTAACTTACTAAGTTTGGGCGTACATCGAGTAATTTTAGGAACAGTTGCGGTAGAAGAACCTACACTTGTAGCCCAGTTGTGTCAAGAGTTTCCCGGACAAATTGTTGTCGGTATAGATGCTCGTAATGGCAAAGTTGCTACTCGCGGTTGGCTAGAGACTTCAGAAGTTTTAGCTACTGATCTGGCAAAGCAAATGCAACAATTGGGTGCAGCAGCGATAATCTATACGGATATTCACCGCGATGGTACGCTTAGTGGCCCAAATTTAGCGGCATTGCGCGAACTAGCTTCGGCGATATCTATCCCAATTATTGCCTCTGGTGGAGTTAGCTCTATTACCGATCTATTAAGCTTATTAGCATTAGAGCCATCTGGGGTAAGCGGGGTAATTGTTGGTCGCGCTTTATATACTGGGGATATTGCCCTTAATGAAGCAATTAATGCGATCGGACAAGGACGTTTACAAGATGTACCGCCAGAAGATTTAGGTTCCTCAGCTTTTGCTTAACGTGCCGTGATTTGGTAACTCCCCCGCTCACTAGAATTATTACTCAATCTTTTAACTAAAAGTTGCTGTAATTTCACTTAGGTAAATTCTGTGGCACGGCAATTTTTAACTCTTTTTAAAATTTAAGACGAACATACTATTAGATTGTATGCGTAGCTATATTAGGTCATAAAAATACACACAAATATTATTTATCTAACATAGATAGTTAGAGAGTGATATGTGCCATCCGATCGCATAATAGTGGTGGTGCAAAAACAGGCAAATAGTCTTTCATTCATGATTACCCGCGAACTAACGAAAATTCCTCCTAGGACAGAAATCGGACAAATGAGCCGTGTTTTAGTAGTAGAAGATGAAGAACTAATTAGGGAAATGCTCGTTTTGGGCTTAGAAGGAGAAGGTTACGAAACTGCTACAGCTATTGATGGGCGCACAGCTTTAGGTTTGTTGCAAAATGCGGAACCTAACTTCGGTGAGCTTCCTTTTGACTTAATAATTTTAGACATTATGCTGCCGCAAGTAAATGGTATGGATATTTGCCGCTTACTGCGTCATCAAGGAAATCCTGTACCGATATTAATGCTTAGTGCCAAAGGTAGCGAAATCGATCGCGTCTTAGGCTTAGAAGTCGGCGCTGACGATTACCTTACCAAGCCCTTTAGTATGCGGGAATTAATCGCCCGTTGTCGCGCTTTGTTGCGCCGTCAGCGTTTAGGCAGCTTACCTCAATTACCCATATTACAGTTCAAAGAAATTGCTCTTTATCCCCAAGAGTGTCGTGTCATGGTGCGCGGACAGGAAGCTAGTCTTTCTCCAAAAGAGTTTCGCCTTTTAGAATTATTCATGAACTATCCGCGCCGGGTATGGTCGCGCGAACAATTGCTAGATCGAGTATGGGGAGGAGATTTTGTTGGCGACAGCAAAACTGTAGATGTTCATATTCGTTGGCTAAGGGAAAAATTAGAGGTAGATCCAAGTCACCCTGAATACGTGGTCACGGTACGGGGGTTTGGTTATCGCTTCGGTTAAACTTCCATAGCTGTGGATGCACTCGGCTATAGGTAAGGAGACTTTATCAGTTTAGGATCGGTAAATAACATAAAATTGTTAGTATCCCTAACAAAAATCGTTAAGCTGATACATAAGAACTTAATAGTGCCTGTGCTTCCATTCTTCCTTGGGTTAGCCGTCGCAATTGGATTTTGGTTTTGGCAACAGATTCAACTTAAGCGCAAGCTGCGACATCTACTAGGGACTTTCAACACAGAAGTCTCAGAAATATCATTGCCATTAATTCCCCGCTTGCGTCGAGAAATTATTCTGCAAAATCAGCACCAACAAGAGCTACAATCTCAGCTACAAACTTGGGAAACCCTACTAGAATTCGCACCAATAGGATACTTGCAAGTCGATGAAGAAAATCAATTGCTATGGTGCAATCACAAAGCCAAGCAGTTACTCGGATTGCAAAAATGGGAACCCGGACAATTGCGCTTGCTGTTAGAACTGGTGCGCTCTTACGAACTGGATCAGCTAATTGAGCAAACCCGCGATCGCAAAGCGCCAAAAGTACAAGAATGGCTGCACCATCCAGATTGCGCTGATGCAGCAGCAATGAGCAATCTCCAAAGTATTAATTTACGCGCATCTAGCTTACCTTTACCACAAGAGCAAGTTGGTGTATTTCTAGAAAATCGGCAGCCAATCGTAGAAAGTATGCAAATGCGCGATCGCTTAGTTTCCGATTTAGCCCATGAACTAAAAACGCCCCTAACTTCTATTCGCTTAGTAGTAGAGACATTGCAACAGCAAATAGACTTTCCTATACGTCGCTTAGTAGATCGCTTGCTACCAGAAGTTGACCGCTTAATTAATCTAGTGCAAAATTGGTTAGAAATTAGTCATTTAGAGCTAGAATCTCACAAAAAATTAAATCTGCAACCCGTAGAACTGCAAGGTCTTATCTACTCTGTCTGGCAAAATCTAGAACCAATTGCGCTAGCCCATAATCTCCAACTTTCGTACTCTCAAAGCGATCTAGTATGGATAAGAGCCGATAAAGCTCGTCTGACGCAAGTATTTTTAAACTTACTCCACAACAGTATCAAATATAGCCCCGCCGAAGCTACTATCTATGTAATTATTAATTTGCTGCCCAGCAAAAATGCTCCTAAGCAAGTGCAAATTAATTTTATAGATTGCGGTACAGGCTTTCCTGTGGCAGATTTACCTTATGTTTTTGATCGCCTATATAGATGCGAACCAGATAGAACTCGGCATCCCCTAAATTCAATAAATTCACCGATAATTAATGGTAGTGGCTTAGGTCTAGCGATCGCCCAACAAATTGTTCTTGCTCACGGCGGTACAGTCAAGGCTAAGAATCACCCCGATACTGGTGGCGCGTGGTTGCAAGTCGAATTACCTGAAGTTATAGCTGATTTAAGTAACTAGAACTATATTAGACAAAGTGTTCTGTAGCTGGTTGTAACCAAAAGCCGACAGTGAATAATGCCGTTTCCGATCGCAATAGCGAACGCTCCCACTTTCAACGCCGGATGCGGCGTTTAGAACGCGATATTTTACGTATGGGTGCTTTAGTCGAAAACTCTTTTCGTTTGAGTCACCAAGCTTTATTTGCTCGTAATTTAACTGCTGCTGAACAACTCCCTTCACTCGACAAACAAATCGATCAGTTTTATCGACAAATTGAGCTAGAGTGTGCTGCTCTAATTACTTTAGAAAGACCTGTCGCTCAAGATTTGCGCCTTCTAAGTGCTTTTATGCAGTTAGTACGAGACTTGGAGCGTATTGGTGATTATGCCGAAGATTTGGGGGAAATTGCAATCAAAATTTTTCCTTACCCCACTCATCACTGCGTCCCGCAAATCGAAACTATGTCTCATCACGCTCAAGCAATGTTAGCTACAAGTTTAGTCGCATTAGCCGATCTAGATGCTCAAGCTGGGAAGTCGGTAAAACGTTTAGATGATGTTGTAGATACTGCCTACGAGACTCTCTATCATACCTTAGCAAATGAACGCGATATCAAAGGAGTCGTAGAGCCAATTCTCCTACTCACGTTAGTTATTCGCCATTTAGAGCGAATGGCAGATCATGCTACTAATATTGGTCAGAGAGTGGCATACATAGTTACAGGACAAAGAGGGTAAACTTCGATGCCTATAAACAGCTTTTAACTAATTTTTTGCAGCCCTTAGCTAGGCAAAAGTTCAATATTTCTAGTCTGCAATTATGCTCTCTAGGCTTCTTACTTCTTACAACTAGAAATACTAACCTTTAACAAAACCTTACCTGTTCTTAAACTTACTGGTTTAGAATGCAATTATTAATTAATTAACACGATTTTCATGTGCAGCACTGAAAAACCAATATGTTCAAAAGTATTGGATTAGCCATGAAAAAATTATTGCACGGCTTCGTTTTTCAGATTTTCTACATTTTAGTTAGAATCACAGCTTAAACTGTAGCTACAGTAGCAACCCGCTACTATCTCACTTGTTTGAGAGAATTCTCAAAATTCAGCTTAATTAAATTTTTAAAATACTTAAGCACCAGGGTAGATGTATCAATAGCGGTTTTAATATATGGCAATTTCTGCTCTAAATCCAACCTTACCCTCCATGCTGACGCAGCGAATATTTAGTCGCCGCGAGATGATCCCCCCACGTCAAGACGTTCTATGGAAAATCGATCGTGGGGCAGTTCGTACCTACACTTGGAGTGAACAAGGTACATTAATTACTTTAGGATACTGGGGAAAAGGAGATGTTGTTGGTCATTCCTTATCGCGGGTTAATCCTTACCAAATAGAGTGTTTGACAAGTGTAGAGACAAGTCTTCTCCCCATTAAATTTTGGGATGAAGCAATGGATGCTATGCTTTCCCATATCCAACAAACAGAAGAACTTTTAAGCATTGTCCATCGCAAACCCGTCTCGCTAAGACTGTGGCAATTTTTAAACTGGCTAGGTCGAAAATTTGGTCGTGATGTCGATAGAGGACAATTAATTGATATAACGATAACTCATCAGGAAATAGCTGAAGTTATTAATACAACGCGAGTATCAGTAACAAGAATGTTACAACAATTTGAAGAGGAGGGAATATTAGTACGTCACCAGAGACAATTAATTATTCCTTTGGTAAATAATCAAGAAATAAGTTTTAGATAAAGCCCAAAAAATGTCCATCTTTGTGTTGACACATTTAAGCAAAAGATTTGTATAATTGGGTTGAGGATCGAGTGAAAGTGGTAATTGTAATACCAGTAATGTATTTTACTACAACTATCTAAGGTGTGAGTGAGAGGAATATATGTCGAAAGTTTTTTGGAATGCACTTAAATTAAGTCCAGTTTTACTAGGAGCTACCCTACTTGTAGGCAGTCGCGCTCAAGCAGCAGAAGTATCTGCCGCAGATTTAGCCCCCGTTGCAAGTATTGCTACCAGCGAAGCCCCAGCAGTCCAGCCAGTTGATGCTCAAGTAGTAGCAGTAAATGCTCCCGTCACAACTCCGGAAGTTGCCCAGGTTAGCCCAGCAACTCAACAAATTATCAATTCAGCACCAGTAGTTGTGAGCCAAAATGCTCCAGCTAGCGATAATCTAGCCCAAGTAACATCAGTTTCTCAGCTATCAGACGTACAAACTACCGATTGGGCGTTTCAAGCATTGCAGTCTTTAGTTGAACGTTACGGTTGTATTGCTGGTTATCCTGATGGTACTTATCGCGGTAATCGGGCTTTAACTCGTTATGAATTTGCGGCAGGTTTAAATGCTTGTTTAGACCGCGTTAACGAACTAATTGCCACAGCAACGGCTGACTTAGTAAGACGAGAAGACCTCGCAACCTTACAGCGTTTGCAGGAAGAATTTTCCGCCGAACTTGCTACCTTGCGCGGTCGCGTAGATTCCCTAGAAGCCCGGACTGCGGAATTAGAGTCTAACCAGTTCTCAACCACAACTAAGTTGACTGGAGAAGTTGTCGCGGCTATTTCCGATGCCTTTGGCGACACAGCGGTTGGTGGTAGAAATTTAGATACAGATACCAACACAACCCTCAGCGCTCGCGCTCGTTTGAACTTCAACACCAGTTTTAGTGGTAGAGACCTACTTAGAACTCGTTTGCAAGCTGGCAATATTGGTACCTTCAGTACTGGGACACCAATGACCCGTTTAGGGTTTGAGACAGATACTAGCAACCGGTTCGAACTAGACGACTTCTTCTATCGTTTTCCCATCGGTCAGAGATTTCAAGCTCAACTTGACTTCAGCAACGTTGAATTTAACGACAACGTTTATACTTTTAACCCAGCTTTTGAAAGTAGTGGACGTGGTGCAATCTCCCGCTTTGGACGGTTTAACCCCATTTATCGTGTGGGCAGTGGTGCAGGACTAACACTCAACTTCAACCCTAACGGGCCAATTGGCGCATCGGTAGGATACATAGCAAATAATGCAAATAATTCCTCTGACGGTACAGGGTTATTTGACGGTTCTTTTGCTGCTCTTGGTCAGATTGCTTTCCGACCCACCCAAGCAATCAATGTTGGTTTGACCTACGCTCGTACCTACGATAAGGGTAACGGTGGTACTTTGAACACCGACACTGGCCTTCGTCGTAGTGGTGGCGGCGGCGTTAGTGGTGCTAGCGGTACAAGTTTATTTGATGGTACAGGTAGCACTCTTGCTAACCAACCTTTCGGTAACGTGCCTACGGCAGCTAATCACTACGGTGTACAAGCGAGTTTCCGTGCTAGTGACAAATTTACACTTTCTGGTTGGGCTGGTCTTACAGACGCTGAAGATAAGTTCCGCGCCAGCAACAGTAACGCAACTATCTTTAACTACGCTGTTACTCTAGCTATTCAAGACGTTGGGCGAGAAGGTAGCCAACTTGGTTTAATCTTTGGTCAACCACCAAGAGTTACCGATAATGACTTCGTCCAAACCAATGCTGCAGGTGTTCGTACAGGTGGCGGTGAAGATGAAGATACTTCCTACCACATTGAGGCGCTTTACCGTTTACAACTTACCGACAATGTCGCTGTTACCCCAGGCTTATTAGTGATTCTTAACCCAGAACACAATGATGCCAACGACACAATTTATGTAGGAACTTTGCGTACTACATTCACCTTCTAGAAACAGTGAATAACTGATAAAAAACTCGCTCTAGCTTCTTTAGTTAGAGCGAGTTTTTTCGTAATAGAAAACTAGCAAGCAATTATGCAGATATCTGTAGACCAAAATACACAAATAGCGTCCAGGGAAATTAAACTACTCGTGTTAGATATTGATGGCACGATCGCCGGAGAATCTAATACAATTAATCCCCGTGTTAAGGAAGCTGTCAAAGCGGCTCAAAATTGCGGCGTACAAGTTGCGATCGCAACAGGAAGAATGTACCGCTCCGCTTTACGTTTTCATCAAGATATAGGCTCCACATTGCCCTTGCTTGCTTACCAGGGGGCTTGGATTCAAGATCCTACAACTAGCCAACTTCACCGTCATTGGTGCGTTCCTCCTACCATTGCCCACCAGCTTTTAGACTACTTCGAGCAACCGCAATTGCGATCGCTGCTATCGGTGCATTTTTACATCAATGATTCCTTGTATGTACGAGAAATTACCCCAGAAACAGAGATTTATGCCCAGAGATCGGGAATAGATGCGATTCCTGTAGGAGATTTGCGCCGCGTTCTTGGCGACGCACCAACAAAGGTTCTAGCTCTAAGCGACGATACCGAGGTAATCGATCGCTTGCTTGGCCATTTGCGCCAGCAATACACGCCAGCAGAACTATACTTGACCAAATCTGTGGCGACATTTTTTGAAGCTACAAACCCTCTTGTTAATAAAGGTATAGGTGTACGTTACCTAGCAGAAGAATTATTAGACATAGACGCTGCTAATGTTATGACTATCGGCGATAATTTTAATGATGTAGAAATGCTAGAGTATGCGAGACTTGGGATTGCAATGGGTAACGCTCCTACAGGTGTCCAAGCTGTTGCTCAGTGGGTAGCGCCTAGTGTCGAACAAGATGGAGCAGCCGTAGCAATTGAAAAATTTTTACTGAGTAATAATTGAAATCAGGAATCCTTAGAGTTCTTGAGGCGCAAAAGCTCCCAGACGCCGTAACAAAAGTTTTAAAACTACATAAGTTCCTAAGATTAAACCTAACCGCCCTTGGGCTAATTTGGGCAATTGGGCATTTGTTTCGCCAAAAATTCGGCAGTGACTTAAAAATTCCGCAAAAGCTTGACTTAGGTTTAATGCTGTTTTTGCCCAGTAATTTAGATTTGATTGGCTAGATGAGCAAAGGTCATCTACTGCCTTAACAAGCTGGATGATTAGAGCATAGTCTGCTCTATGCTCAAATTGCAATTGCTGTCTGTAATTCAACCAGGGAAGCGGCTGCGGATGAGTAAAAATCAAAATATTGCCTTCCTGGAACGCAGTATCCAAACCAGCAAACATGGACTTAATTTTGTTCGCTGATATTTCTTCTAAATTAATCAATCCTTCTCTTTGAGCTAACTGCATCAACGAATAGCAACGTGCATGAGCAGATTGAATTGCAAATAAACCTGAAGAATTGGTACTCAGAAGATTAGAATATCCCGGAAGTGGCAAATTAGCCAACATTAGTGGCAAAAATGGTAAGCATTGCAACCAATTTGCTAATTTAAGATCCGTTAGTTTCAATTGCAAAAAACCTGGCTGTACCACTGTAATAATAAAATCTTTCTGGCGTGTATCAGTTTCGTAATAACTAGCAAGAGACTTTGCTACTTCTAAAGGAGGAGTTTTTAAAGATTTACCGAGTGTAAATGCTACGTTGGATACATATACTACTTGACAGCATTCGTTAGCTCGATAGGATGTATGAATAGAATAAACTTGCTGCTTTAGACTATTTACAGAATAATTATCCACAGCATTTTTTAACCTGATTAAAGCTAGTTGTTTAATTGCAAGATATTCAAAACAAGAGCGAAAATAGCAGTATTCTATACCCAATAAAACCCGATCAAAACTAAAGAAATTATTAAATTTAGTATGTTAGCAAAAATCATAAATTCCCTAGTTGCTACTGATGCGATCGCTGATAGATCTATAACGTACACTTTCTATTACACTATTTAATATTCAATTGCTAATTTTTATTTAACTAGATATTGAATTACAATAGCTACAGTTTTACAAGCCGTAAAATCAACTAAACAATATATAAACTCGCCAACTCCAATTATTTGGATAAATGTGTAAATATAATCTAGCTTGATAGCTTAAATAGTCCGGTTAATTTGTATAGATCTATCATTACAAAAAATCGGTGACGGCTGCAATTAATATGTAACTTCTCGCACTTTTTTGACATCTGCTTTAAATTATGCAATCCCCATCTTTTTCAGAGCCATCGCGACCCTTTTTAACTTGGCAACGGATTCTCGACTGGGCTAATGAGCATTATCGATGCCGTAGTTTCAGTAAAGATGAGCGAATTCCTGCTAGACCTGGATTGCTGTATTTAGTTCAACGCGGTGCAGTACGACTTGTCGGCACTGCTCAACCTAGCACAACGGCAAGTCAGTTGATGTCTCGGCGAATTAACCGCACTCCAGAAGAAGCTTTTTTAGGCTTTGTAGGAGCAGGACAGCCTTTTGAAATTGTTGCTCAATCTCCATTCACATTACAAAGTTATGCCCATGTAGACCAGACAGCAGTGGTGTGGATGTATTGGCACGACTTAGACAATTGGCCTCACTTCCGCCGTGAAGTGCTAGATGCCTTTCGCTACCAGCACCAGCGCAAACTTTTATGGCTAAGTGCTTTAGGTCAAAGGCGGACTATCGATCGACTGTTAGGCTTTTTGACATTGTTAGTTGAAGAATATGGCGAAGCTTCTATAAGTGAAGACGACCCAGAAACTTTACGCGGGTATTATTTACCTTTTCCACTTACCCATGCTCAAATTGGTAGCGCTATTGGCTCTACTCGCGTTACTGTCACTCGCTTAATGGGTAAGTTGCGCCAGAAAGATTTATTGATTAATCAAAAAGACAACTTAATTTGTTTGCCAGCTGCTTCGATAAATTTGGTACGCCGTTAAGGGAAAATGTTAGCGAATTCTCACAAACCCGCTTTGATTGATTAATTCTTGCCCCTGATTTGAGAGCAGAAAATTTACGTAAGCCTCTCCCGCCAACTGGTCAGTTTGACCATTTTGCTTGATGACAGCAAATAAGTTACGAGTAATTGGGTACGACCCCGATTGAAATGCCTCGATATTTAACTGATTACGCTTGTTGGGGCATTGAGACAACGGCACAAAAGGTTCTCGGTAGGGGGCAACTAATTCGTTAGGTTTGCGCCCTAGCGGTATGGGCTTAATCGTACACTGAGGGATTACTTCGGGCGCTGAAGCATAGTAAATCCCCCCAGGACTACTAGCGAGTTTCTGTAAAGCTTGGGTCGTAGTCGCAACAAATTCTACATTGTCAGCAAACTTCTGACCCCCTAAAACATCTTGGACAAAAAGCTCAACCGTGCCACCATCATTGACAGGACGGGAATAAGGTGCGATCGCAATATTTGCACCGCCTAGTTGTTGCCAGTTAGTAACTTTGCCTGTATAAATAGACCGAAGTTGGTCTATGGTCAGTCCAGGAATATTTAAATTAGGGTTGACAGCTACAGCCAAACCATCAATGGCAACAGGAGTTTGTTGCAGCTTGAAACCTTTAGCTTGAGCGCGGCTCAACTCTTCATCTCGAAGACCTCGTGATGATTGAGCAAAGTCTAGTTTGTCGTCAATTAACATCTTAATTCCTGTTGACGACCCCGGTGCTTCGCCTAGCGGCGTTACATAACGCAAACGGAATTCAGGACGCGCCGCTTGAATCGCTGAATCGACACTCAAACGAATAGGAGCCCAAGAAGTACTGCCACCATAATTAAATAGCCCGCTAGGGACATTCTGCACCGCCGCAAAATTGCTGTTGTCGCTATTTGCTGGTTGCGTAGAATCTGGCTGGTTATCGTTAACTGGTGGCGGGGTAGGATCTGGCTGGTTATTGGTGGGGCTAGGACTATTACTAATTACCTGACTCAAGTTAATACCAGACTTTTGCATAAACCACCATACTCCGCCGCCCACTAGCCCTACAGTGATTAATAGCGCCACAATCAAAACGGGAGTTTCATTTTTTTGAGACATACATTACTCCTTACTGATAGTTGAATAGTTCTCAGCATAAATTTAACCTTTTAACTACAATAATCAGCGAATACTCACAAACCCAGCTTTAGCAATGAGTTCTTGACCTTGGGATGTTAAAAGTAACTTGGCATAAGCTTCTCCTGCTTGCTGGTCAACTTCTCCATTTTGTTTAACGATTACAAATAAGCGGCGAGTAATTGGGTACTCACCACTTTGAAAGGCTGCACTATTCAGTTGATTGCGCTGCTTGGGACATTGAGAAAGTTCTACAAATGGCTCTTGATAGGGCGGTACAAGTTCTGTCGCTGTACGACCCAAAGGTAAGGGTTTAACAGTGCATTGACTGACAACTTCTGGGGCTGAGGCATAATAAATACCGCCGGGACTCGTAGCTACGGCTCTTAGCGCTTGAGTAGTCGTGGCTATAAACTGGACGTTGCTACCAAAATCCTTGCCCGCTAAGATATTTTCGGCAAAAAATTCAATAGTACCGCCTTCATTAATTCGGCGCGAGTAGGGAACAATTGGTAAATCTGTACCTCCTAGCTGTTGCCAATTGGTCAATTTACCCGTGTAAATTTCTTGCAGTTGAACTAGAGTAAGACCAGAAATATTCAGCTTGGGGTGAACTGCGATCGCAATTCCATCAATCGCTACGGGTATTTCTTTGAGCGTCAAGCCTCTAGCTTTAGCGCGGCTTAATTCTTTGTCATTAATTGACCGAGAAGATTGAGCAAAGGCGAGTTGACCCTCCAATAACATCTTAATCCCGCTACCAGAGCCAGGAGAGCCGGAGGTAGGATTGGTATAGCGCAGCCGAAACTGGGGATGTACAATTTCAATTGCTGGATCGACGATGCCCCGGATTGGCGCCCAAGTTGTACTACCACCATAATTAAATAGCCCCGAAGGAATATCTGTCAGTTGGGCAAAAGTATTGATATTAGCCGAATTAGTTGGCTCGGCTTGGTTATTGGTTAAACTATTTAATCTAATACCGCCTTGGGTAAACCACCAAATTGCCCCAGCTACCAAACCTAATGTAGTTATTAAAGCTAAAACCAAAACAGTGGTTTCATTTTTTTCAGACATAAATAGGTAGCAATTAGGTGTTAGCGAATAAATCGAGCGAGTAACTTGTAGATTAATTGATATAGCGCCATTAAAGCGATCGCAACTAAAGCCGCAACTACCGCTAATATTAATACAGCTTGGACTGCGCCAATTCCTTGCACTCGCCTAGCAATTTCGTCGTTCAAAGCTGGCAAGAATAATACAAGAGCTAAAGTTATACCAGCAATAATTAATAAGTCTTTCCCTTCAATCCAGCGCCGCCATTGGCTAAAAATTAGCGCCATTAATACTACTAACCAAGCTCCTGTAGTAATTAAAGTTGTACCTAAAAGACTCGCCAGTGCGATCGCAAGCAAACTCCCCTCAAAACCACTGAAAGCACTACTAATTAATAATTCTCCTGTAGAAAAGGATGGACGGGAGCGCTGATTGACGGGGGAAGGAGCGGGCGCAGTAACAGTAATTGGTGCTGGAAGCGGAATATTGGTTGCTGGTGGGGTAGGGTTGACTCTAGAGCTAGGCGGTGGAGTTTGAATAGTGGGAGCTACTGGTATCGTCAGGGCATCTAATACCTCTTGGGCAGATTGGAAGCGCTGATTTGGTGCAGCTAGTAGCATTTTGTCTAATACATTTGTCAAGGTAGGACTAATCGTTACTTGCTTTTGCCAACTCCATTGATGGCTATAACTATCAAACAATTCGGTTGCTTCTTTACCAGTCAGTAACATTACACAAGTGACAGCTAAAGCATATAAATCGGTAGACGGGTAAATCTGTCCACCGGACATTTGTTCGGGGGGCGCAAATCCTAAAGAATAAATTCCTGTCGAAGCGCTACTCGTGGCGGTGCTGGCTACTTGCTTGACTGCGCCAAAATCTAACAAGTACAAGCGTCCATTGCGGTGACGCATGATGTTTGAGGGTTTGATATCTCGATGGATTGAGCCGCTATTGTGGACAAACTTTAAAACCTTAAGAATTTCTAGCAATACCTCCATTACTTCGGCTTCGGAAAACTTGCCTTTTTCTTGCAATTCTTCTTCTAAATTTTTGCCATCAATAAATTCTTGAACTAAATAAAAAAATTGCTCTTGCTTGGGAGGTTGGAGACTGGGAACCGTTAAATCAAAAAAAGCAAATAAATCGGGGATTTGGTTATTTTGATTGCCAATAAGTTCCAAAACCTCAGCTTCGGCTTCAAATAGTCTTTGCGCTGTTTCAAGTTGAGCTTGCGTTAGATCCCCGGCGGGCTTGAACTGCTTGACTACACACTTGCGAAAACCTGGAGTGTAGCGATCGCGTGCCAGAAACGCGGCTCCAAATCCCCCTCGTCCTAACAATTTTAATGGTAAGTAGCGCCCCAATAAAATCAATGGCATACCGCAAGTAGTGCAGTACTTTTGCTGCGCTGTTTTCAAGGTTGCCCCATCATCTAAATCGGTAAAATTATTTTGCGGACGGGGACAACTTGAACGAGTGCAATAGACTTCCATAAGTAGTTTATTAGCTTGACTGTAGCAATGAGCAAGTAATTTGTTTATAACTTACGCTGATTAACTTTTAGCTAATTGCTTATTTTCAAGCTTTGGGCAAAGTTGGCATTGGGCGATCGCTTATTTCTCCGATAACCTCCGCAATTAATGGCGGCGAAGTTAAGACCTCTTTATTCCACCCTGGAGTAGCAAACTGAGGCAAAATTTCTTGGCTAAAAGCTTCCGCAGCTTTAGATCTATAACGGTTGGGGTTAAAAATTACCCATAGCGTCCGTTTAACAACAACCCCTTCAATGGTCGCGCAGTGAAGTACGTTCATTTGTAATTCTTTGGCGATCGCACTCAACGACACAAAAGCTGCTCCTAACCCCGACTGCACGGCGTTTTTGATTGCTTCAATAGAATTAAGTTCCATTTCTATTTTCAAGCGACGCGGATCGATTTCACAACGAGTCAGTACTTGATCGATGACTTTACGAATTGTCGATTGAGAGTCGAGGGCAATAAATTGTAATTTGTACAAATCTTCTCTTTGAATCGTATGCAGTTTGGCAAAAGGATGAAATACAGGCAAAATCAATGCTAATTCATCCTCAGCGTAGGGAATAATCTCCAATGATTCTTGCAATTCTCCCGGTACTTCACCCCCAATAATTGCTAAATCTACCTGTCCATTGGCTACGCTCCAAGCAGTCCGGCGAGTAGAGTGGACGTGCAACTGTACAGCAACATCTGGGTACTTTTGCCGAAATAAGCCAATCATCTGAGGTAAAAGATAAGTTCCGGTAGTTTGCGACGCGCCGACAATTAATGTCCCGCCTTGGAGATTTTGCAAGTCTTCAATAGCGCGACAAGTTTCTTGACACAAAGTGAGGATTTTTTCGCCATAACTAAGCAAAAGATGACCTGCTTCTGTTAGTTGAGCGCGTCGCCCACCCCGATCGAATAAAGGTACATCTAATTGCCTTTCTAAGTTTTGGACTTGGAGGCTGACGGCGGGCTGAGAAACATACAAACTATCTGCGGCACGCTTAAAGCTTCCTTCCGCCGCGATCGCTTTAAGAATGCGTAACTGATCTAAAGTGAAAGGAAGGTCAGACATACGGCTACCAAGAGGAATAAAGCGGAAAATCTGTGGGAAAGGTCTCCTTTCACAGAGTTTTTTAAGAGAGCGGAAAATCTGTGGGAAAGGTCTCCTTTCACAGAGTTTTTTAAGAGAGCGGAAAATCTGTGGGAAAGGTCTCCTTTCACAGAGTTTTTTAAGAGAGCGGAAAATCTGTGGGAAAGGTCTCCTTCCACAGAGTTTTTTAAGAGAGCGGAAAATCTGTGGGAAAGGTCTCCTTCCACAGAGTTTTTTAAGAGAGCGGAAAATCTGTGGGAAAGGTCTCCTTCCACAGAGTTTTTTAAGAGAGCGGAAAATCTGTGGGAAAGGTCTCCTTCCACAGAGTTTTTTAAGACAAAAGCAAAAACCACTGCCGTTGCTAAGGGCTGAGACTTTGGTTAACTGCTCAGGCAAAAAGGCTGCTCTAAAAACTGACACTAGCACAACGCTATTGACTTTAGTCTGCTGTTGACACTTTGTGATAATTGTGCTGGAACGGCAAGAAGACTTTGTTAATTATTAGCCTATTACAAAGCGCGAACCAAAAATTGCTAATTAGGTTCAAAGTCTGTAGTGGCAGGTTATTCACCAATAAAACAAGTATTAATGTTAAATTAATTTATTTATGATGTCAGAAGCGGAAAATCAAGATCGGCAACATCCTTTGCATCGGCGCGATCGCATTATTGTTGACGATCTATTAATATCCTCACCAACCGATTACAACCTCTCAGAGCTTGCTAGATTGCGAATTCGTTACAATGGCTTTCCTGGCGCTAGAGATATCCAAAGGGACTTAGATTTAGTGTTGCAAAAATGGGATATTACAGAAAACCAATTATTTGCTAAAACTCGCCAAATTCACGCTCATGCGCCACTTTATAAAGGTAAAGCTAATAAAGGTGAAGATGAAGACTGGAGCTAAATGCCCTGCCTTTGATAACGTTAAGCGCGTCAGCTATTCCGGGTAAACTGTTGTAACTAGCCTTCACACTTTATATGTCTGATTTTTTATTAGAAGTTGGTACAGAAGAACTGCCTGCAAGTTTTGTCGCCGATGCGTTGCAGCAATGGCGTATACTTATTCCCCAAAGTCTGAGCCAAAATAGTCTTGCTACCCAATCAGTGGAAGTTTACGGTACTCCTAGACGGTTAGCGGTATTAATTACAGGATTGCCAGCCAAACAACCAGATAGAGCCAGTGAAGTTAAAGGACCACCATCTCAAGCCGCATTTATTGATGGTAAACCGACTAAAGCCGCCGCAGGGTTTGCTAAAAAGCAGGGTGTAGAAGTAGAGTCCTTAGAAATTCGCTCCACAGATAAAGGTGACTTTGTATTTATTCGTCAAACTATCCCTGGACGAGCGACTGCGGAAATATTAGGAGAAATTGCCACAGGCTGGATATTACAGCTAGAAGGTAAAAGGTTTATGCGCTGGGGAGATGGCGACTTGAAGTTTCCCCGCCGGATTGAAAGATTAGTTGCTTTGCTTGACGACACAGTATTGCCCATTAAACTAATTAATGGTTCGGAGACGATAAAAAGTAATCGCATTACGACAGGTCATCGCGTCTTGCATCCCCAACCTGTAACTCTTTCTAACGCCTGTGATTATGTTACTAGCTTGCGATCGGCATTTGTAGATGTTGACGTTAGAGAACGCAAAACCAAAATTCAAGAACAAGTCCAGTCCGCAGCGCGAAATTTGGGCGGTAATTTAGCTAATTATCCAGACTTATTAGAAGAAGTTACGAATTTAGTCGAATGGTCTTCCGCCGTTGTCGGGAAATTTGACGAAGAATTTTTAAATTTACCCCCCGAAGTAATCACGACAGTAATGGTAACTCACCAGCGCTATTTCCCAGTGTTTAAGGCAGTGAGCGGAAATTTATCAGGAATTAGCGCCAATAAAACCCAATCGGTTGATACTTTATTACCTTATTTTATTACCGTCTCTAATGGCGATCCGCTTAAAGGCGGTATTATCGCCTCTGGTAATGAAAGAGTGATTCGCGCTCGGTTAGCGGATGGTCAATTTTTCTATAATACCGATTTAGCAAAACCCTTAGAGAGCTATTTACCCAAGCTTGAAAAGGTAACTTTTCAAGAAGATTTAGGGTCAATTAGAGATAAGGTAAAGCGCATAGTCAGAGTTGCTAAACTCATAAACGAGCAATTGCAGTTAGACGCGATCGCAAGTCAAGAAATTGAACGTGCAGCCTTATTGTGCAAAGCCGATCTTGTTACCCAAATGGTCTACGAATTTCCTGAATTGCAGGGAATAATGGGACAAAAGTATGCTTTAGCAAGTGGAGAATCAACCGCCGTAGCTACAGCAATTGAGGAACATTACTTACCTAGAGGTGCAGGAGATGTAATGCCGCAATCCTTAGCTGGTCAAGTTGTAGGTATAGCAGACAGACTCGATACTTTGGTAAGTATATTTGGATTAGGAATGTTGCCAACTGGTTCCTCCGATCCTTTTGCTTTGCGACGGGCGGCTAATGCAATTATTAATATTGTTTGGATGGCAAACTTACCAATTAATTTGGATACTCTGCTAGAACAAATTGCCAGCGAACAAACTAAAGCACAGTTGCAAGAATTTTTTATTCAGAGAATCCGTAATCAATTACAAGATGAGCGCTGTATTGACTACGATTTGGTAAATGCTGCCTGCAACGAGAAAGACTCAGAATACAATTTACGAGCATTGACAGATTTATTGGATGTACGCGATCGCGCTTTATTTTTGCAAACTATCCGCAACAATCACACCTTAGAGAAAATCTACGAAACAGTCAACCGTTCTACTCGTTTGGCAGCACAAGGTGATATAAATACAACCCAATTAAACCCCCAAGGAGTAGTAAATCCGGCGTTGTTTCAAAAGTCTTCGGAATCCGCTTTCTATGAGGGTTTGGTGAAATTAGTTCCTCAAATCCAAGCTGCAAAAGGTGATCGCAATTATCAGCAATTGGTAGAAGCAATAAGTGAGATTGCGCCCGTTGTCAGCAAGTTTTTTGATGGAGAAGATAGCGTGCTAGTGATGGATAATGACCCAGACATTAAGCTTAATCGCTTGAATTTGTTGGGTTTGCTCAGAAATCATGCCCGCGTTTTGGGGGATTTTGGGGCGATTGTTAAAGGGTAGAAACAGATGAATACGGCTCATGTAATTGGACTTGGAAAGTCAGGGATTGCGGCAGCAAGGCTGTTAAAAGGAGATGGTTGGAATGTGGTGATAAGCGATCGCGCTTTTTCGCCTACTCTCCAACAGCAGCAACAAGAATTAGCCGCCGAGGGGATAACGGTTAAGCTAAATTATTCGTTAAATGTAGAGGATGGTGAAGCGCCAAAGTTAATCGTTGTTAGTCCTGGTGTGCCTTGGGATGCGCCTATTTTAGTTGCGGCGCGCGAATCAATTGAAACGATTGGCGAGATGGAACTTGCTTGGCGCGTTTTAAATTCCTCCCCTTGGGTGGGAATTACGGGTACAAATGGCAAAACAACAACTACAGCTTTGATTGAGGCTATTTTTCAAGCGGCGGGTTTTAAGGCTCCAGCTTGTGGCAATATTGGCTATGCGGCTTGCGAATTGGCGCTAGAGGCAAGAAATAAGCCATTTACTCCCGATTGGGTAATTGCAGAACTTAGTAGCTATCAAATCGAGTCATCAGCTAGTATTGCGCCCAAAATCGGTGTGTGGACGACTTTTACCCCCGATCATCTCAGCCGTCACCAAACGTTGGAGCGCTATTTTGAGATTAAAGCCCACTTATTGCGGCAGTCCAAACATCAAGTTTTTAATGGCGATGATGAGTATTTAAGCAAGTTGGGGGCAAGTTATTGGCATCCCTCGGCTTGTTGGACGAGTGTTAGAGGTAAGGAATATGTATTAGGCAATCGGGAGCTTGGAGCTTATGTAGAGGCTGGCTGGGTAGTAGTTGGCGGTGAACAGATTGTCGAAGTATCAGCGCTGCGGATGGTAGGGAAGCACAATCACCAGAACCTATTAATGGCGGTAGCGGCGGCCAAGTTAGCGGGAATTGGGAATAATGCGATCGCATCAGCTATAACTAATTTCACTGGAGTTCCCCATCGCTTGGAACATATATGCACTTGGCAAGGAATAGACTTTATCAACGACAGCAAAGCCACGAATTACGATGCGGCGGAAGTTGGCTTATCTGCTATCGATGGGAAAGCGATTTTAATTGCTGGTGGCGAAGCTAAAGCAGGTGACAATAATAGTTGGATAAAAGCCATTCAAACTAAGGCAGCGGCAGTGTTATTAATTGGCAGTGCAGCAGAAAAATTCGCCGAACGTTTGCAGAAAGCTAATTACACTCATTATCAGATTGTAGAAACAATGGAGCGGGCAGTTGTCAAGGCAGCAGAATTAGCACTCGCATCCAACACCTCAGTAGTTTTGCTGTCCCCGGCTTGTGCTAGTTTTGACCAGTACCAAGACTTTGAGCAACGAGGCGACCATTTCCGCCAATTGTGCTTGACGCTGTGAGGTTAGGAGAGATTTTTTAATTTAATAATAATCTATGAGTAGCATTGACAACAACTTGCGCTGAACCAGTAAAGAAAGCGGGAGCGATATTTGCTACCGTGTCGCTCGGTTGGTGGTAGTGAGGCGATCGCAAATTTGCGGTATCTGTAACTAAGACGGCTCCTATTCCTTGATACCAAAAAGGTGCATGATCGCTGCGTAAAACATCCGGGGTAAACAATCCTTTTAGTGGAATAGGTAAAGTTATTACGGGTAATGTGGCGCTGTTAGATTCGGCAAAAGCATTTAGTAGTTGCAAGTGTTCCGCATCGCCAACTACTGCTAAAAAGTCACCGCGATCGCCCTTGGCGCTACGCTGTGCGTAATCGCGCTGTGCAATTATGGGCAGTCCTGGCGGGTACTTCTGACAGTTTGGAGTGTAGCAACCAAACCCAATCATATCCATAACTACTACACCGCTTAGGTTCGCTAAATTTGCTTTATTAGCAGTAAATGCCAAACTCCCGCGCAAGCCGATTTCTTCCGCATCAAAGAAAACTAACTTTAAAGTTTGTGGAGTGGGGATGTGAAAAAGTCGGGCAATTTCGAGTAGAGTTGCAACACCACTGGCATTATCATCCGCACCAGGAGAACCGGGGACGGTATCGTAATGAGCGGCAACAATAATTGTGCAAGCTTTTGAGCTTGTTCCTGGACGTTCGGCAACAATATTTATACCATCGGCAAAACTTTGTAAACTAGGCGACCAACCGAGATTTTTGAGAGACGTAGTAATATAATTGCGGGCAGCTTGGCGACCAATACTTGTATAGCGATCACGATTTAACTTCCGAAGATGTGTAAATAAGCGAGTTCTTGATACTTGCGGGGTAGTAACTACAGGCTGTTTTGCTACTTTTTGCTTAATCTCAATAGGCGCTAGGACAGGTTTAGGATAACTAAAGAATTTACTACTAACTAATCCCATACCTAATAGTAGTAACAGCAAAAAGAGAATCAATTTACTCATTTGACAGTTAGAAGTGACCGCGATCGCACGTGCCAAAATAACAACTAGGGAACTAGCTAGGGGTTGCTTGCCTAATATTCGATGCCTGGTTGAGCTTTTACGCCTTGTTCGCGGAAAGGATGCTTAATCATAGTCATTTCTGTAACTAGGTCTGCTCGCTCAATTAGCGCCGCCGGAGCGCCTCTACCAGTGAGGATTACGTGAGTATCGGCGGGCTTTTCTTCTAACCCAGCTAAGACTTCTTCAACCTGCAAGTAGCCTAGTTTTAGCGCAACATTTACCTCATCTAGTAGCACTAACTTGTAATCTGGATTGCGGATAAAAGTTAAAGCAGTTTGCCAAGCTTGCGTCGCTTTTTCAATATCTCGGCTTCTGTCTTGGGTTTCCCAAGTAAACCCTTCACCCATAGCATGAAACTCTAATTGTTCTTGCCATAGACTAAATACAGCCTTTTCCGCAGGCTCCCAAGCGCCCTTAATAAACTGCACGATCGCAACTTTATAACCATGCCCAAGACTCCGCAATACCATTCCTAGAGCGGCGGTAGTTTTACCCTTACCATTGCCTGTATTGACAATAATTAAACCCTTTTCTTGGGAAGCTTTAGCTACACGCTCTTGCTGTACTTCCTTGCGCCTCTGCATCTTGCTTTGATACTGTTCTTCAGTAAGCGTTGATGAGTTCGATCCCGCTACATCTGTTTCGTTGTTGAGAGAATTAGTTTGCATCAATTTTTGGCAAGTATCATTATTACTAAGATGAACCAAAATTGTGGTTTGAGTAGTTAAATTATGATAACTGTTATTCAAGCTGATATTACAACCTTAGAAATAGATGCCATAGTTAACGCTGCCAATGAGTCTTTACTAGGCGGTGGTGGCGTTGATGGGGCAATTCATCGCGCCGCCGGAGCCGGACTTTTGCAAGAATGTCGTAAGTTAAACGGCTGCGCTACTGGTGACGCTAAAATTACCAAAGGCTATAACCTTCCTGCCAAATGGGTAATTCATACAGTTGGGCCAGTTTGGACGGGTGGAAAGCAGGGAGAAGATGAGCTATTAGCTAGTTGTTATCGCCGCAGCCTAGAACTAACTAAAGATTATCAAATCAAGCAATTTGCTTTTCCGGCAATTAGCACAGGTGTATATAGGTTTCCGGTAGAAAGAGCAGCAAAAATTGCTGTCACCGAAATCCAAACATTTTTAGCAAACAATAACCATCTAGAGCAAGTAATTCTAGTTTGCTTTAGCAAGGATTCTTACAATTGTTACCTAGAAGCCGTGAAAAAACTTGCTGAAAATAGCTAAATTAGATCGGCACGTCCATATTATAGAGAATCAAAATAATGTCAAAACTGGCTAGTAACAAAATCTCCCCCATTCCCATGCAGCCCCAAATTGGCGTAGTGGATTTAATTGATAATTATTTCACCGCTTACAATTCCGCGCGTCTGCGGGAAATTTGCCAACTGCTAAGTAAACAAGTCTTGCAAGAAGGTGTTACTGTAGGCGTTAGCTTATCAGGAGCAATGACTCCGGCGGGTTTTGGGGTTTCGGTACTTGCACCACTCATTCGTAATGGCTTCATTGACTGGATGATTAGCACGGGGGCAAATTTGTACCACGATATGCACTACGGCTTAGGTTTTGAACTCTATAGCGGACATCCTTTTGTTGATGATGTCAAGTTGCGTCAAGAAGGGACTATTCGGATTTATGACATCATGTTTGGCTACGATGTATTGCTAGAAACGGATGCTTTTATTCGGAAAATTCTGCAAGCCGAGCCATTTCAAAAACGCATGGGAAGCGCGGAGTTTCACTACTTGCTAGGTAAATACGTGCGGGAAGTAGAAAAGCAAATTGGCGTAAAGCATTCTTGTTTACTTGCTACAGCCTATGAATGCGGCGTACCTATTTACACTTCCTCGCCAGGAGATAGTTCAATTGGGATGAACGTTGCGGCTTTAGCATTAGAAGGATCGCAATTAATTATCGATCCATCAATGGACGTAAATGAAACCGCCGCGATCGCATATTCTGCCCGCGATTCTGGTATACCTGATGTAGAAGGAAAAAGTGCTGCCGTAATTATCGGTGGTGGTAGCCCGAAAAACTTTTTGTTGCAGACTCAGCCACAGTTGCACGAAGTCTTGGGCTTAGAAGAACGAGGACACGACTACTTCATTCAATTTACCGATGCACGTCCCGATACAGGCGGATTATCAGGAGCTACACCATCGGAAGCTGTAAGCTGGGGCAAAATTGACCCCGAAGAATTGCCCAATACAATTGTTTGTTATACCGATAGCACGATCGCATTGCCTTTACTAACTGCCTACGTGTTAGAAAAATGCCAGCCGCGTCAATTGAAGAAGTTGTACGATAGACGAGAAGCCATGTTAGAGAAGTTGCGGACAGATTATTTAGCAGCTAAAACTCAACCTCTAGAGGAGATTCCGGCGGCGGTATCTTCCGAGCAACCTCTGACTACTTATCCTTGTGGGAGGATGATTCCCGGTAGCTAGGTACGGAAATTTTCTGAAAGTAGTTTACTTGAATAACCGGAGATTTTAAGCTCAGGCAAATCGCCTGTAGGAATTGTGCTGACTAAAATAAAGTAATCGCAAACATGATTTTTCTAGTAGCTTTATTAGCTTTTTATGTCGCCTGGAATTTAGGCGCAAACGATGTTGCAAATTCAATGGGAACTTCGGTAGGTTCCAAAGCTGTCACTCTGCGCCAAGCATTAGTAATTGCTGGAGTTTTAGAATTTACGGGAGCGGTGTTGTTTGGACAACAAGTAGCGCAGACTTTAGCAACCAAAATCGTTAACCCAGCTTTATTTACTGATACACCGCAAGTATTATTAGTTGGGATGGCTTCAGTTTTAATTGCTTGCGGAGTGTGGCTGCAAATTGCCACCAGTAGGGGCTTACCTGTATCATCATCTCACGCCGTTGTCGGTGCGATCGCGGGTTTTAGTGCTTGTGCGGTGGGAATAAAGGCGATCGCTTGGTCTTCTATTGGCTTAATTACTCTTGGCTGGCTAGTTACACCAATACTTAGTGCGCTAATTGCTGCTTTACTCTATGGCACTATTAAACGTTGGATTTTAGATCAACCAGACAAAGTAGCGCAGCTAGATGAGTGGATTCCCTGGCTGAGTGTAGCTTTAGTGAGCGTATTTGGTGTAATTGTTTTGCCACCGATTACCAACACGCCATTTATTGCCAATTTACTTATTCCTCGCCACGATATTTTTTTAGCGATTGGTGGACTTGCGGCTACTGCTATTACTTTTAGTGCTTGGCGACAGTTAGCAGCAGAGCATACCCCAAATAGTACTACTGTTATCGAGCGCCAATTAGCCAAATTTCAACTATTAAGTGCTTGCTTTGTCGCCTTTGCTCACGGTTCTAATGATGTTAGTAATGCGATCGCGCCTTTAGTCGTAATTGCCTATATTAACAATACTGGTAGCGTTCCCCAAGGATTTTTAAATATACCATTGTGGATTTTGGTACTTGGCGGTGCTGGTATTGTTGCGGGTTTAGCGGTTTGGGGTCAAAAAGTCATTGCGACAATCGGCGAAAGTATTATTTCCTTGCAACCTAGTGGGGGTTTTTGTGCGGAACTTGCAACAGCTACAACAATTTTGCTTGCTTCAGGCTTAGGTTTACCCGTTTCAACTTCTCATGCTTTAGTTGGCGGCGTTGTCGGGATTGGACTTGTCCAAAACTATAAATCAATCCAATTTTCGACTTTAAAAAATATTGCCAAAGTATGGATAGTTACTATCCCTATTAGCGCCGGATTAAGTGCAGGTTTATTTAGCTTGGCAAGGTGGTTATTTTTGTAGCTAACAAGAAATATGCGATCGCACATTTAAGGATTCAATCGTTGGTATACCCCCAGCTTTAATCCAAGCAATTTGTCCAATTCGCCGACTGCGGGCGTACTCGCGGATGCTATCGCTATCCCTGTCTCCTAATTCCATCTCTACTTGCACTTTATGAGTCGAGTCTCTTAATTTCTGGGCGTAAGCAAAAGCTGTAGCGTAAGCATTGGGGCTTTCCGGAACTACTAGCCAATTACTAGCGGGGGTAAACTTTGGTAACTGATTGCTACCGAGCAAAACTTGCTGTAGTTCTTCGATATTGAGGGCAAAGCCAATTCCTGGTGATGTTTCGCCTTGGGGGTGATAAAGCCCTAACAAGCGATCGTAACGTCCTCCCTGCCCTAATATACGGGTTTGGTTATTGTCCGTTACAACTTCAAAAACTATACCTGTGTAGTAGTCCAAAGTCTGAACCAAACTTAAGTCTAAAATCAAGGGAAATTTATTATTAGCGACCGGATAGCACTCATCTAGCAATGATATTAATGATTTAAGATGATGTACTGCCTCTACTTGCGGCTCGTCCAAGTCTAAACTAGCAACGCGCTGTAATACATCGGCAGGATTACCCCGCAAGTCTAATAATAATAAAGCCCGCGATCGCAAATCATCGCTTAAAGGCAAATTTTCCAATGTTACCCGATCTATGGATGCGATCGCTTTTCTGACGGTATCTTGCAATTGGGGCGGAAATGGTGATAGTAAACTCCGAGCAATTCCCGCGTCTCCTAAAATCAACCGCCATCCACTAGCTAATCCTAATTCCTGCAAACACTCTGCCACCAATAGTAGTATTTCAGCGTCCGCGAGTCCACCACCACCGCCTAGCAATTCTACTCCGGCTTGATAAAATTCTTGCTGACGATTATACGAACTGCCTTTGGTGCGGCGAAATACATTAGCTGTGTAGTACAACCTTTGCGGATAAGTTACTCCAGCCATGCGAGTTACGGCTGCTCTAGCAATTGAGGCTGTAAGTTCGGGACGCAAACCTAATTCTTCCTCGTCAGCGCCTTGCAACTGAATAACTGTTCGACGCTGGATTGCTCCCCCTGCCATGAGCGTGTCTAATCGCTCTAAAGTTGAAGTAATAATTTGGTGATAGCCATAGCGTTGAAATACTTGCTGCAACCGCTCTTCAATCCAGTGTTTTTGAGCAACATCTAGCGGTAATAAATCCCTTGCGCCTGTGGGTGGTTGATAGATCATTTATTTTTCTTCCCACCAAACAAACCACCAAATAAACCACCACTTTTTGGTTGATCTGAACTACCTGCGGCGGTTGTTTTAGCCGAATTTGCTTGCTCTGCTACTTTAGGTAAAGCTTCTTCCAATACTTGCTTACTTCTCAATGCCATTGGTTCAGTAGGACTTAATTGCAAAGCTTTATTGATGTGAACTCTAGCCATTGTTAGTTGATTTTGCTTTAAATAAACTATTCCTATTAAGCTATGACCAATAGCATTATTAGGTTCTAATTTTAAAGCATCTTGCAACTCTACTCTGGCGTGAGGAAAGTTGTTTTTTTCCATCAATTTTTGAGCGCGGCGTAAGTATTGTTCAACCAGAGATTCTTGGGCTGGCTCGTCTGGCTGCTGGGGCGGCGCTTGTTTGCTTTCTTCCGGAGACTTTCGGATGTTACTTGGAAATGGATGAGATGCGGAGGGAAATGCTTTATCCGCGTGACGCATTAAATAAACTAGATTTAGTTCGCTAATTTGAGCAATAACTTGTGTGACTCGCTCCAAATCGTCATATTGATTGAGGACGAGTTTATATAGCGCAGTTTTATAGATATTTTCTATATTGTTTGTTTTTGCTAATTCTTGGGAGGATTCGTGCTGCAATGGAGGATTTTGTTCTTGTTTTACCCTTCTACTAATATCTTTTAAAAGTACAAGGTATTCAGCACGCGATCGCTCTGTTGTAAACTTTTCATAAGCTGGATTGACAAGTTTAGAAAATAAATCGTTCGCTTTTTGTCTTTCCACTTCCTCTTTAACCGCCGTACTATCGGGATGCAAACGGCGGGCAATTTTCAAGTATCGTTGGCGAATTTCCTTAAAATCCGCATCAATAGCTACGCCTAGGACTGCATGGCAATCTGTAAATTCAAATTTGAATAGCCCGATATTAATATCTAAAGACATAAAACGCTGTCTACTTGCCTGCCATGAAAGTTTATTTAGGGGCGCGATAATCCCCTTTTAGCGAAGTCAAAATGGTGACATTTATTCCTTGCTATTTAGCTAATTATATTGCTTCTAGTTGATAAAGGTACTTTTATTAGTTCCTGACTTAAACTATGGTGAATCAAGCCATTACTCGCCAATATTCGCCCAGATTCAATACTCAATGGACTTTCATCATAAGCTGTAACTTTGCCGCCAGCTTCTTTTAGTAAAATCACCCCAGCGCCAATATCCCAAGGGGCAATTCCTCGCTCCCAGTAGCCATCTAAACGTCCACAAGCAACGTAAGCCAAATCTAACGCCGCCGAACCACTCCGCCGTACTCCTTGGGTAAGATGGGTAAGGTGACAAAATTCTGCATAATTATTATCTGCCGTTTCATGGCGATCGTAAGCAAAGCCTGACACTAATAGGCTTTCGCTTAATTGAGTTGTAGAGGAAACTTGGATGGGGTGACGATTTTTGGTAGCGCCTAATCCTTTAGCAGCGCGGAATAACTCTTGACGATAAGGATCAAAAATAACCCCAACTTCTGGTACACCAGCAATTAGTAGCCCAATAGAAACAGCAAAAAAGGGGTATTGATGAGCATAATTAGTTGTGCCATCCAGAGGATCGATTGCCCATAAATATTGACTTTCTGCTAATCCTAGTTTGCCCGATTCTTCAGCAAGAATAGAATGGTCGGGGAAGTGTCGCTGTAAAATTTCTAGAACTACAGCTTCCGAGGCTTTGTCAGCCACTGTAACTAAGTCGCCTGGACGACCTTTTTGAGTTGCCGTACCGATCTTACCTAAATAACTCAGCAATACTGCACCCGCAGCGAGGGCGGCTTCGGTAGCAATTTCTAAAAAACCTGACAATTGTGGTGATGAAGTCATAGTTAACGATACTGAGAGCGGAATTGGGCAGGAGTCAACTTCATTGGTTGGCTGGGGTTCCAAATTCCCTGCTCCATGAGTCTAGCCCATTCTTGGGCGTGGACTAACCGCGTGTCGTATTTATGATTTGGCGACTTCACTGCAACGATTACTACTCCTTGTTTTACCAAATATTCGTTTACTAGGCGATCGCTCCATACATAAGCCAAATACCGTCCAAAATCGTCTTGTTTTTGTTCGTCAAGTTCTAGAAGTACCTCTTTACTGGCAATTATTTGGGTTAATAAAGCTTTTGCTGCTTGTCCATGAGGTTGTTGTTGCAAGTCGGGCGCGTCAATTCCAATTAGCCTTACTTGCATTGTTTTATCATTGCTTACTACTTCTATAGTTTGTCCGCTAAGTACCCGTTTTACTTGTACTGTCAAGCCTTGGGGTTTAATTGCGCTCTGACACCCAGCGAGTAGAAGTAATAGAATACAAACAAATCGGTAGTGCATCAGATAGTAGTGGGAAAAGTGACTAGATCGTGCCAAGTCCAAGCTTGGAGCGTTAATCCTGCACGCCACGCCGCTGTTGTCTTCAATCGACTATGCTGCCAAATCCAGTTGAAATAAC
>JAABUN010001355.1_pt1 | contig 54776 bp, 68 predicted proteins | sample 5559311 | NCBI WGS metagenome assembly JAABUN01 (sample SAMN10711877, study PRJNA513370) | rock metagenome | isolation source: Antarctica rocks | place: Antarctica: Victoria Land, Siegfried Peak sud
AGCTACAATTTTACGGTTACGGTTAGTGGTGACGGCGTACCCCCGCAGGTCGTTGTCGGAACGGTAGCGAGGCCACAGATCAACGTGACGGTATCGACCGGCCCCGACCTGAGTAACGTAGGCACGTTTCCCGGTTCAGGCGACTACGGAGCAGCAACGGTCAACGAAACGCTAATCGCGCTTGTCACGCGTAAGGCGGAAAAAACTGAAGTTGCTGCCCTAATCGGTGACACTTCAGCGTTGACGACAGTTGCAAAAAACTCGCTTGTCGGCGCAATAAATGAACTGGAGGCGAGACCTAGCAGCGCCGGGACAGCTATTGACGACAGCGCGGCGTCTCTCTCTACAACCTATAGCTCGAGCAAAACAGAGACGCTTTTAGCGGCCCTTGTAGCCAGCTCCCCCGAAACGCTGAACACCCTAAATGAGCTGGCAGCCGCACTCGGGAACGATGCAAACTTTTCCGCAACAATCGCCGGTCAGATCGGTGCGCTTCAGTCAACGTCGGCGACCCTACGGCAGGATTTAACGAGCACTCAAACCGCCGCAACCGCGCTTACTCAAAGGGTGACGACAACCGAAGCGGTCGCTACGGGGGCTGCTACGGCTGCTCAAGACGCTGCTACAACAGCGCAGAACGCACTTACAACAGCGCAGGGGGCAAGCACAGCGGCGGCAAACGCCAGTAGCGCGGCTGCTACTGCTTCAGTTGTCGTGAAATACGACGCTGCGTCCTCATCATGGCCCGCTCGTCCTAGCACCACGCGCACCGTATTCTGGCTTGCGTTTTCCGAGTCTGCACCCGACCCTGCTGGGTTGCAAGCCTTTGATCTCGTCATTAAGGGGCCCATCTCGTGAGCGTATCTATTTTTGACGGCACCGCACTTCGGTCTATTTCAGGCAGCGCTGCACCCGCGCTACGTTCGGGGCTGCCCGAGTTTACACTCCTACCTAATCCGATATTTACTCGAGACAATTCGCCGTGGCTGCTTTCCGGCAACGAAATACTTTATTGGCCTTGCGTCGTGCATCTTAAAAAACATTACCCCGCGTCGCCTTACGAGTTTGGATTGTATTACTCGACAGACCACGCTACCGGACAGGGCGGGATAGGGCTGGCTACAGCGCCGCATCCTGAAGGCCCGTGGACTGACCGGGGCGCACGTATCTACGTTGATACGGCGGTCGGTACGCAAACAGAGACCGCAGATGTGGTGTGGAATCCCATCACACAACTTTTTCACATGTTTTATTCGCAGAAAAACGCCGGAATAAACCAGAGCACGGTGCTCGCCACCTCACCCAACGGGGTTACAAATTGGACGCGGGTCGGCGTTGTGATAGATGTCGAGACACCGCAACGGGTGCCCGGAAATGGGCATACAGGTTACGCTCGCGTCCAGCGACAAGGTAAAAAATGGATAGCGCATCACCTGTGCGGCGGTGGCAACCGGGCGCACTTCGCCGTCTCGTATTCTGACGACGGTATCTCGTGGACGATGGATAGGCGCGTCGTCCCAGCCCGTGTGGAGCTGAGCGGAGACAACGCCGTGCGTATCAGCGGTTTTCAAACCGTCCCGTTTTTTTGGAGTGGGCGACAGTACGCGCCGTATGTGGAAAGTCCGCTCGAGTCGGGCGTACTTAGCGACGCTAAAACGATCAAGCTCGCCCTTTACGACGGCCCCAACCGGCTCACGCCAGTAGGCGACCTCATCAGCCCCGGCGCTTACCCGTGGTGCAGCGTCACGACGCAGATGCCCCACGCCTTGGAGTATCAGGGCGCAATTTATATGCCGTTTCTGGCTAAGGGCAGCACGCAACTCAATGGGTGCATTGGCATGATGAAAGCGGTGGCATAATGGGGCTGTTCACAGAAACAGGACGTTATTTGCCCTGGGGCACCGTCGAAAGGGTGCGGGCTGAGGGCTTTGTAGCGTCTACCACGCTTCCTAACTGGCTTGCAACCAGCAACAACGACAGCGTGCCGATTAGCTACGAACTAGGCAGCCCCGACACCACACAATATATGCAGGTCAACACACCGCTAACCCTCAACAAGTACGTGATCATGAGTGTAAACGACTCGTCAGGCTCACCCGCTAACGGCGGCATTTACCGAAACGACCTGATCGAGCTGCGGCTCAAGGTCGAGGCGCTCACCTTTTCTGACAGCTCCGACAAGATGGATTTTCGGATTAGCGTCTGGGGTAACGCGACCGGTAGCGCCGGGGCGTCTTTGGGGTGCACCTCCGAAGGTACTTACTTTGAAGGCCGTGTGGGGGGCACAGCAAGCCGCAAATATATCGACTACGACATTTTGCAGGGGCTCGAGTACAGCAGACCACGTGACATCGAGTTTATTACCCGGCCTGACCGTTGGGTGCTGCTGCGTTCAAACGGCTACGTCGTTGCGGCGCACCAGTTCACACCCGCACAAATGACACTCGGGCAGGTCAATCCCAAACTCGTGATGATTCAGCGCCTCGGCGGGACGGTGCGCTGGATGCGGTTTGGTCAGCTCACACTTACCCTTTGCCATAGCTAAAAACCCCCACCCCGTAGACTCTTTTGGCCCCGTATCTCTACGGGGCTATCTTTTGGAGGCCAAACCCATGCTTAAAAGACACCGTAGCTCGGAATCCGGGCAATTCGTCTCGCCGTGACCCCAGCCGAAAAATTGTACTGGTACCAGGTCAAGCGCGTTATCAGCGCCTACGACGGCGATACGTTTAGGGCCGAGCTTAGTCTCGGTTTTCACATGAGTGCGGAGCTGATTTTCAGGGTTGCAAATCTGGATACGCCCGAAATGGGGCAACCCGGCGCACTTGAGGCTCGAGACTATTTGCGGCAAAGGCTTTTCGGCGCGCCGCTTGAAAGCATAACTATCCGCACCTACAAGGGAGATAAGTATGGTCGCTGGTTGGCTGAGATTTACATCGGCGACGAACACCTAAACGAAACGATGATTCAGCTTGGATTGGCCGTGCCGTACTTCGGCGGGCCGCGATAGGAGAAAAGCCATGCACAAAGAATTTAGCTTTATTATCTGCCTCGCACTAGCAGGGCTTTCGTTTGCTCAGGGGTCGCTATGACTCTGTGGACTCGGGCTGCCAACAATCCGGTACTTTTGAGCGGCTTTTTAGTCGCAGCCGTTAATCTTTTCGTGGCTGATAAAGAGCAGGCTACAAGCTACAGCACCCTGATTCAGACCGGACTACCGCTTTTACTCGCTCTTTTAGTCCGCTCTCAGGTTTCAGGGCCGGTCACAAGCAAGCGTATGGCTTCTAGCATCGTGAACCCTCCCGCGTCACAAAAGGGCATCGAAGCTGCTGAAAAGGTGCTCGAGGGTGAATAGGTGGCGGGTGGCACTCGTGCTCGTCGGGCTCATAGTGCTTATCGCTGTGGGCTTTTTGGTTGTTTGGCTGATAAAAACCTACGGGATATTAGGGGCGCTTGTGGTAGCACCTTTGGCGGGTGCAGGTGCAGCGATAAACGAAATAGCTAAGAGCGCCGGAGCGGTCGAGTTGAACGCCCCGAAGGGCAGGCCAAGGCGCGGAACAATCGCTGCTAGTCCAGCAGACCCGGAACCGGTAGAAGGTAAGGCAATTCGTAGAACAAGAGCCCGTCGCGGCGGAAGTGGTTGGAGACGATAACTATGTTAAAGAAACTGATACCGCTGCTTATGGCAGCTTTTTTTACGTTTGGATATTCGCAAACAACTGACCTCGAGGCCGGAATCAAAGGCAATTTAGGCGGGCCAAAAACACCATACCTTGACCTTCGTTTCAACTATCAGGTAGGGCCGCAGATACTAGGCCAAGACGTCTACGCAGTCCTCGAGCCCGGAATCATGTTGCTGGATAAGCCGATTTTGTGGATGGCCGGAGAAATTATAGTCGATGGATCCGCCTCTACAGAATTCTTACGGCTCGAATATACCGATGATGGGGGACTTTACATGAAGGCCGGAATCCGCTTGGGTTTCGGTGAGTAAGCCCGCCCTGCTAGACCTAGGCACGGTACAGGGCTTGCAACGCGCTAAGGCTGCCGTTGTGCTTAAAGGCGACCGGAGAGCCGTAGAAACAACACTCGAGCCGTCCGCCGCGAAGTGAGCCCAGAAGGGAGCAGTGTGCAACAACAACATGACAGCGATGGCGAAATTAGGGATCTACAACACGAGGTTTGGGGGCCACCGCGCAACCCTGAACGTGGCCTCGTGCAGAGACAGACCAAAACTGAAAAAGACCTTGCCCCTATCGTGGGGTTTTACAGGGGGGCTACATGGCCGTTGAGAATCATCGCACTGGGACTGGTGTCAGCACTCACGGGCGGAATCGTGAACCTAATCCGAATATGGCTGAGCGGCGGCGGTTTATGATTGACGTGCTTACCGACCAAGAAAAAGAGTCACGTATAAGCGTCCGGCAAGCCGTCTCGTTTATCGTGGCACTGGCAGTCAGCGCCGCGCTCATATTCATCGGGATAGCTTTGGCGCTGCCTTACGCGCCGACGGCGGTAGACCTGTATGAGATACTGCCCGGCGTCGTATGTCCGGGCGACGAAATCGAGATACGGGCTGCCTTCGACGTGGCAAAACCGCCCCTGGGAGACGTAGAGCGCTTTTCAGTAGATTCGACTTTGGTCAACGCCACCAGCCTTGATCGGATAGGTCTACCTGAAACGTCGTTCCCATTTAGTGACCCGCCCTACAACGGCCGTTACGGGCACCACGACAACATCAGCCCGGTTAAGCGTTTTGCTCCAAACGACCCTGGCGTTTGGTACCTCGAGACAAACCTAACGACCCACGGTAAACAAACGTTGCGGCTCGCCAAAAGCACCGTAACAGGCATTGTCTCCAATTCGTTCAGAGTCCGTGACTTCGATGAGCCTGAGTGCAGGGCCATTTTCGGTGGCTGACCTACTCGTTGTATTTGCTGGACTCGACGGCGCGCTACTTATTATCTTGGGCGTCTTTTACGCCTACGCCGCGCTTAAGGGTGATTCCGAACGACCGCGCATTGCCCTTTTTCTGGGCCTGATGATGGGCGCGCTGGGCGTAGCTGGCGTACTAGTTTTCTATACTGGCGGCCTCGGGCTCTACCTTGCTAGTGGCGGGCGGCCCGTCGTTGGGCTGATTGCACTCGTGGCACGCGTTGTCGCCGGGATTTTGTTACTCGCCATTATTATCAACTCGCTGGCGTCTTGGGGGCGAGAGCGCGAAGCGGCTAAAAGGGACAGTAAAGAAAAGAAACGTTGATCCGCATCTCTACTAGGTCCCGAAAACGCGTTTTCCCAACGTCTTTATGTCATTTATCCTGTGCTAGACGTTTATCTTGATAGGTCCCAAACATAGCAAAAACCCCGTATCTCTACGGGGTCGGATGAGTTCCTAAGGACTCGGCTTCAGTCTACTCTCTTTTTCAATCCCTCTAGGAATATCGTGCTCGATATCCTGCGGGCCGTCAACCATTCCCGAAAGCGCCCAGACTTATAAAGCTTGTGGCATTCGTCGTCAACCCGTGCGAGCAACTCCAAAGCTATCTTTTCAGACAACGCCTCTACCGTCTCGCGGTCGAGTTCGGGGTGCTGTTGCACGGCATAGGCGGCTAGGGCGGTCATGCGAGCCAGCCGACGCTGTATGCCCATTTCAATTCTGCCTCGGCGTCCCGTACGTTTAACTCGTGAGCGAACCGCTCGGCGGCGTCTTGGATACACCCGATACAAAGCCCGTCTACCGCTGCCGGGGCCGGGTCGGTCTCGCAGGTTTTGCAAAGCGCGGGGCTGAAAGTCTTGGTGAAATCGCTGCTAGGGCATCCGCATAAATCTGTGTCCGTCGTCGGCGCAAGTCCGCAGATCGGACAAACGGAAAGGTAACCCGCGCCTTGGCACACCTCGCATTCCACGGGCCAAACGCTACCGTCAGGCGCTACAGCGTAATCGTAAACACCTGCGGTGCAGTCTTGACACTGTGTTTCTACAAGCGCCCCGAAAGGCGCGGCGGGCGTCTGGGGGACTGTGAGGGCGGTCACAGGCCCAAGACCTCGTTAAACTCGGCCTCACTCACATAGGTCGGCACGTGCAGCTTGCGGGCGTCGCGGTCGGCTAAGGCGGACTCAAAGAACGCTATAACCGCCTCTCTTTCAGCTCGTGAGGCGCGGCGTAAAGAGGGAGCGTTACAAAAGCAGCGGAGGGTGGCGTTGTACTCGGTTCTGTCTTTGCCGACGCGGGTTTCAAGGCCGAGGTCATGGGCCAGTTGGTGAGCTCGAGTTAACTGTTGCGTTCTCGTTTGTACGCGGGTCATGCGGCGGGGTGCTTCGGGTATATTGGTCATGTCTGACTCACTTTCTTTGATCGGAGAGGCTTTGGACGTGATGCCCCACGTTCGTAGCGTGGGGCGCTTTCGTTTTAACTTGCTTCTATCTCAGCTTTTCTTCCTTCAGCTAAGGCTTTTTCTAGGCGGTCATTTATCTCTTCTGCTATTACTTAGGCCGTCAAAAGATCGCCTCCAAGAATGTTTTGCTGTAACTGGCGGACAAGTTCAAGAAGAGACACTTAAAAAAATACGGCTGCTTCTTCGGCGGTAGGTGCAGAGCCTAAATCTTCATAAACAGCCGTGCGCCCTAATTTGCGTTTTGCTTGCCAAAGGCTGACCTGTCCTTTGGTAGTTAAGACGCTGGCGTTACAGACAACATAGCCCAACTCTTTTTTGCCGTCTAAGACAGCGAACATGCGGCCTCTGCTACTTGCGCTAACCAGTGTGTGTGCCATTTTCGGTATCTCCTAAAAGCGCGGGGTGGTTTTGCCGTTGGGCTCCCTTTGCTTATGTACATAGTGTACTACATAGAACATGACGTGTCAAGTACTTGGTGTGCTATACTCAACCTGTGACCGATAACGTACGAAAAGTAACAAGGGAACGAATAGAGGCTTTAGGAATAAGCCAAAGCGAGTTAGCCCGAAGAATAAATATCGAAACTGGCTATATGAACGCGTTGCTGCTTGGGAGACGCGAGGGCGGGCGTGAAGTTTGGCTAAAGATACTAACCGCTTTGGGGCTCGAGCTGACGGCGGAGGTCAAGTAATGACTGAAACCGAACACCGCACCCTTACCGAACTCGTGGCACAGTTTCGGCGGCGGGCCAAAGAGGCCGACGCGCTAGCTGACGAACTTGACGAAAAGGTTATTCGTCGTGGGGTGGCCCCCCGAGGTAAACCCAGTTACGAGTGGCAAGCGGGACATGCTTGGGGTATGAGGCTTGCGCGCGGTATAGCAGCCGATGAACTCGAACGGGCGCTGAAGGGGGTTGCTATAACCGACCCCGCCCCCAACCCTTCGGAGACCGAAAATGGCTGAAATGTTTACAGACAGTCCTGTGCTTGATGACGTCGAGGTTTTACAAGACAACCTTAACCATATGGGTAGATGGGTTTCAGCAGACTTAATTACCGAGCGTTGGATCGCATTTTCGCTTAAGACTTACCGGCGCAACTGGATTAGGGTTCACGCCGCTCGAGAGAGAGATGTAAGGTCTTTCTTGGACTCTTTTTTGCAAATCGACTTGGTTCGACCGGAGGCCGAGAATGGCTAACATCAAAACGACAATTAGCGCACCATATCTTGACGACGACGGCTGGGACAACAGCAAAATTTTCGACAGCAAAGAGATAACGGTCGAGGTAACCGACCAATTTACGGCACTGACGGTCGATAATAACCGCGAGGTCAGATTAAAAGGAAAAACGTTGCGGGCACTTATCCGGGCTTTGGAAAGCGGCGAATGACCGACGCCACGCTAGATCAATTCCGCGAACTTGCAGCTGAGTTTCGGGCGCGTGAAGAGACGTGTCGGGAGATGCGTGAGGATATGACCTATGACAGACATGCGCTGGTCGAAGATAAAGCCAGGCTCACCGCCAAGGCCGCGACCTGGGCTGCTGCCGCCGAAGAGATCGAGCGGGTTTTGAAAGGGGTAGAGGGTGCAAAAATATAGTTTACTCGAAGATGGTCTAAACTCTTGGCGACACACGAAAATGATGGTGGAACACCTGCGCGCGCAACCTCGCAAAACCTGGAAACAAAAAGCGCTGATTCGTGGCTTTGACGCCTACGAAGCCGACATGCTAGAGCGGTTTAGCGGACAACTTGAAGCTCGACGTCTACCGAACAAATAACCGAGACCCGGCCCTCTCCCCCGCCCCGTTTCGCACCCATCTCATACCCATCGACCTTCTCAAAACAGTCCAAAACAGTCCAAAATAGAGTGAAGCAAAACAAAGAGAAACAACGTCAGGGACGTAAAACGGGCTAAATAACGGATGTTAGTTGAGCATGATGTCGTCGGCTCCCGGTACGCCCATCACGAACGTCACCCCCGCCGCCGCGAGCAGCGTCAGGAGCGTGTCCATATCGTCCTGGTCGGCGTCGGCGTGGTTCGTATAGCACACGTCACAACCCATCGGTAGCCCCAGCAGCTTGCCGGAAAAGTGATCTTCCAGACCAGCGCGGATAATCTGCTTGCCGTTGTAGAGGTATTCCGGCCCGATAAAGCCGACAACCGTGTTGATAAGGAGCGGTCTGAACTCGCGGGCGACCGCGTAGGCCCGCGCTTCGACCGTTTGCATGTCGAGCCCGTGATGTGCGCCCGCCGAGAGCGCCGCACCCTGACCCGTCTCGAAATACATCACGTTATGTCCTACAGTTCCGCGCTCCAGCGAGCGAGCGGCGTCGTTCGCTTCGCGGAGTAAGGCCAGATCAACGCCGAACCCGGCGTTGGCCGCTTCGGTTCCCGCCACCGACTGAAACATCAGGTCGAGGGGCGCACCCTGCTCTATTGCCCGGAGCTGATCTGTCACGTGGGTCAAGACGCACATCTGGGCGGGTAGCTCGAGCGCTAAGCGCAACTCGTCGAGCATCCTGAGCAGCGACACCGCCGACGCGACGCTATCCGACGCCGGGTTGATACCGATTACCGCGTCGCCGATACCGAACATCAGCCCATCGATAATCGATGCCAGGATACCTTGCGGGTCGTCCGCCGGGTGATTCGGTTGCAAACGCGTCGAAAAACACCCGTTAAGTCCTATCGTCGTCCGAAAACGTGTGACGACCCGGCACTTACGGGAGGCCAAGATCAGGTCTTGGTTACGCATGAGCTTGCTTGCAGCGGCGACCATCTCCGGCGTCAACCCGGAAGTGAGGGCTTCAAGCGCCCCGTATCGGCCTCGTCGGACAAAAGCCAGTTCCGAAATTCACCGATGCTCAAATTTGCGACCGGAGCAAACGCTTCAGCTTCGTGGCGGTCAACGATGAGGCGCGTCACTTCGTCTTGTTCGTAGGGAACAAGCGGTTCATCCAGAAAGATTTGTAGCGGCAGGTCGCTCAGGATATATTTTGCAGCGACCCTCTCTTCCGCCGACGTTGCCGCGAGACCCGCCAGCACGTCGCCGGAGCGGTGCGTTGAGGCTTTCGCCAGCACGTCTTTGAGGTCGGTGAATTTGTAGCTGTGCCGACCTAAGGTGAGCTGATACGCCGCGCCCACGGTTACGTATCCCAGCTAGCGAACAGGCCCATACTCGAGACTATACGCGTTTCTTTTCAGCAGCTTACGACCCCGACAAGGCCCGCCCCAGCATCTTCACTTCAAACAACCACTTGCCTAAGCGGGCCGTATAGACCTCCTGGTCTCCGGCGCTCACGGGTACAGATAGCTGTAACAACTCTTCGAGGCTTAAATCGGGGCGGGCTTTTTTAAGGCGTTCGGTAAAACGCAGCAGTACCGGGTCGGCAGTTGTCCCCGAGGCGAGCTGTTTACGGGTGATGAGCGTGTCTAGCCGGACGAGCGGCGGCGCGTCCCCAGCGTAAGAGATAGCGATAACTGAGGCAGGATAGTCACGGAGGTAGGTGCGGACTTGCTCGAGGCGCTCCCAGCTTACCGGTGCAGCATTTTTGGGTGCGAGGTTCACGGGCGGGTGTTCTCCGGTTGTTTGAGGTGGTAACGGATGCCTCGACCCGCGAGCGGTTCGTCCTTGAAACGGGGAATGATGTGCAGATGGACGTGCGGAATAGACTTACCCCCGACCGGACGGACGTTCCAGCCGACGTTGCAGCCGTCGGGCTGAAGTGACCCGTCCAAATACGTTTTGACCTGCTGAAGAAGGTCGTAGGTGGCGGTCCACGCTTCCGGAGTTAAATCGAAGACCGTTTCGCGCACCTCTTTGGTTACGATAAGGCCGGAACCTTGGAGTACGGGTTGCGGCGTCATGACAAAAGCGCAGTGTTGGTTCTCGAGGATAAGTCGCTGGTTGGGAAAGCTGCCGTCTAAAAAAAGCTTGGACATCTTCGTAATTCTAGCGGAGCTTTGACAGCGCCTTACGAATCAGCGCTTCCGCCGTCGCTTCAGGTTCTTTTAGAGAGAGTTCGGCGACGACCCCTTTGACCTGCGTTTCGCGGTAGCCGAGCGCCAACAGCGCCTCGACCGCATCTTCGGCGGCGGGCGTTGTCAGGGTCGTCACGCGGCCTGTAGCCCCCGGTGCCTGCAATTCTTCAGGGAGTTTATTTTTGAGGTCCAAGATAATGCGCTCTGCCATCCGTTTGCCGACACCCGGCGCGCTCGCCAAGAGTCCGGCGTCGCCCTGCAAAATCGCACCGGCGACCAGCGACGTTTGCATTCCGGAAAGGAGCGCCAGCGCCAACTTCGGCCCGACACCCGACACGCCGATCAGGTAGGTGAACATCGTGTGCGCGTCGCGGTCGTGAAACCCGTAGAGCGCCAGCAGGTCTTCTTTGACGAGGAAATAGGTGTGGAGCCTTAGCGCCGTGCCGACTTTGGCAACCATCAGGGTGGACTTGGGCGCAAAGACCTCCAAACCGAACCCACCCGCCTGAACCACCAAGCTGCTTGCCCGCACCTCCGCTACGACCCCGTCTAAATAGGCAATCACAGGGTAAGTTTACCGCCCCTCGGGGGCCAATACGCCCAGTTTCCCAACGTTGGTACCCGCCAGCCGCCCCGACGTCCACACGGCTGAAAAGATCAGCAGCAGACAAAACCCGAACGCCCACGCGACGCCGAGCTGTTCCGACCCGCCGAGTTGCACCGCCAGCCCGAGCAGCGCCCCGCCGATACCGGTCGAGAGCGCCGAAGAAAACTGATCGGCGAGTTGCAAAGACGCCGAAACTGCCCCGCCCTGACCTTCGGGCGCTGCCGCGAACGCCAGCACCGAAGAGGTCGAGTGCGCCAGCCCGATACCCAAGCCCGCTGCTCCCCACCCCAACATGCTGATCGGGAGCGAGTACGACGGGGCGAACAGCGCGACAAGTTGCACGCTCAACCCGGCGCTCATTAAAAGCGTGCCGAAACGCACACGCCGCGCCCGCCGCAACTCCCCGGTCCCGCGTTTGTCGAGCCGCGCCTGCAAAAACGATCCCGTGGCCCAGCTGAGCGCGCCGGTAGCAATCACGACCCCGGCGACGGTCTCCGTATAGCCGTGAACCCGGGTCAGCATAAAGGCTAAAAACGCTTCGACCCCGGCAAACGACGCGTAAAAAAGCCCCCTCGAGGCCACCACTGCCGAAAGTCCCGGCTTCGCCCGGAGCGTCCCGGGGGGCATCAGGCGGCGCAAACTTATGAAGGCCAGCGGCCCGCCGACCACGAGCAGCAGCGTTCCCCACCAAGACGCGAGCGTCAGACCGGCCAAAAAGAGCCCCGTACCGAGGGCTAACCTGAGGGCTTGAGGGAGTCGGCTCGGTCCGGTCGCCACGACCTCCGGTTTAGGAAAGCGACCGAACGCCGGAACGGTCAAAGCGGCGACCACGACGAGAAGCGGTAACAGCCCCCAAAACACCGCCCGCCACCCCACCGCCTCGGCGATAAAGGCAGCTAAGAGCGGCCCGACGAGGCCCGGCACGACCCACGCGCTCGACATTGCGGCAAAGAGCGACGGGCGCAAACGGTCGCTGTAGGCGAGGTTGACGACGGCGAACAGGGCCGTCACGAGCGCGCCGCCGCCCAACCCCTGCAAAAGTCGGCCTGCGAGCAAAACCAGCATGGTCGGGGCGGCACCCCCGACCACAAGCCCAATACCAAAAACGACAAGCCCACCTAAAACGACGCGACCCGGCCCCTTGGCGTCCGCCGTCTGCCCCCCGATGACGGTGCCTAAGAGCGAAGTGAGGAGCAGCGCGCTAAAGACCCAACCGTAGAGGTCGGTGCCGCCCAGCTCGGCAGAAAAACGAGGCGCGATGGTGACGACCGCAAGCGATTCGAAAGCGACCAACGTCACACCCAAAAGGATGCCGAAGGTGAGGGTGCGGTGCTCGGCGTCGAAGATGCGGGCAGAGGGTGAAGAAGGCATAACGTCAAAGATACCAACCCGCACGACCCGAAACCTCCGCCTATCGTCCGATTCGGGAGGGCTCGAGCCCCACAACGTTGTTACAAATCGCAAACGTTCTTCAGCTGGTATCTAAAGAAAATTCTGTCAGATTTCACATTTAGCTATTTATACTTGACATTTAGTTACTTTGGCTTTATCTTTTAGCAAAGGAGGCGGTATGGACAGCAGCAGGTTTTACGCCGAAATTAGAGAAGCTAAGGTCCGCGCGCAAAAATTTTACGAAGAGGCCGAAACGCGCCGGTTGTTGCACCAGGCCCGGCCCGGTTTTTCCCTCCGCTCGGCGCTTGCCACACAGCTGCGCGCGGCTGCCGAGCACCTCGAGCCTCAACCCAAACCGAAAGGAATTTTATGAGCGACACCTCTCAAAACACATCCGGCGAACACGCCCGCGTGCAGGCTCTGTTAGCTTCAGGTCGCATTACCGAAGACGAAGCCGAGATTCTCTTCGCAGCGTTGGAGGAAGCCGAACCCTCAGCGGCGAGGCTCGAGCCCTCTGCGCCAGATGTACCCACCCCACCCGCGCCCGTCAGACCCACGCTCCCACGCCCCCCTGAACCACCCCGAACGCTGCCAGAAATTACCGAAACACAGCCCCAGTGGGTCAAGTTGAGCGGGTTTTGCGGCGACCTTTCGGTCGAGGCCGACGCCTCGCTGAATACTCCGGTCGTCACGGGCAACGCTACCTTAGAGCATACGGAGACGGGCTACCTGATCCGTACACCAGAAGCCAGAGCGGGCGGCGGTCGCAACTGGTTGAACCGGCTTCATGAGGCTGTCGGCGATGTTCGGGTGCGGCTTCCTGCCGACGTGGGTTTAGACCTCCGCATCGCTGCGGGTGACGGCGAAGTTCGCGGGGTCAAGACCGTCACGGGAAGCTTTACCGGCGGCGATTTCGACGTTTCGGGTGCTGAAAACCTCGACCTGACGGTCACAGCCGGGGACGTCAACCTGAAGCTGCGCCCCCGAATGGGTCAGCAGCGGCTCCGGGCGACCTCGGGCGACATCAACCTCACCTTTTTGGCAGGCTCTTCCGTGACCGTTTCCGGCAACGCGACCTGCGGTGACATGGGCTTACCACGAGCCTTTACGCGTAGCGGCGGCTTTGTCGGCGGCACCTTTGAGGGGACAGTGGGCGCAGGTGAGGCGCGCCTCGAGCTGCACCTCATCGCCGGTGACGTGACCCTCCGGGCGGAGGACGTATGAGCCTGCCGATGCCGACCCGCTGCCCGGTTACGGGCGACCCACTGGAGGTCACACGGCTCGAGTGTCCGACGAGCGGCGTCGCTATCGAAGGCCGCTTTACGCCGAACGAATTTGCCACGCTAAGCCCCGAGAACCTCGAGTTTATGCGGTTATTCTTGCGCGTACGCGGCAACTTAAAAGAGGTCGAACGGATTCTGGGCGTGTCGTACCCGACGGTGCGGGGCCGTTTTGACGGAATGCTTCGCTCGCTCGGGTACGAGTCGCCGCCCGAGGCGCAGGAGGTTCGCGAAGAACGCACCGATATTTTGGGACTGCTGGAGCGCGGTGAGATCGGCGCGGCGGAGGCGGCCAAACGGCTGCGGGCGTTGAAACGCTAGCATTCAGGAATAAAAAGTTTCTCCGAATAGACTCAGATGCTTATACACTCGGCACGACAGGTCTACAGTGCCGCCTGGAAGAACATTTGCGTTCAAGTACCAAAATACTTGGGGGCACAGCTTGAACCAGCAGGCTGGGACAGCCAAGCTTACAGCTTTTACGTCACGCTTTAGCGGAAACGGTTTAAGCTAGCCTTATGCAGTTAAGTATCGGCGACCTCGCCACGCAAACTCGAGAAAGCGTCAAAACCCTGCGCTACTGGACCGACCAGCAGCTCTTGGAAACTAAGCGCGGCAACAACAATTACCGTTATTACTCACCCGATACCCCCAAGCGCGTCGCTTTCATCCGCAGAACGCAGGCTTTGGGGTTTAGCTTAGAAGAGATTAGGAGCATCCTCGAGCTGCGTTCCGAGGGCGTGCAACCTTGTAACGAAGTACGCCACGAACTCTCGCAACACCTCGCAGCGGTGCAGGCACGCATCGCTGAACTTGGTTGTCTCGAGGCTGAACTTGTCGCCCGACTTGCCTGGGCCAAAGCGCACCCCGACCCCGACTGTGCTGACGAGGGGTGCATCTACCTCGAACCTCAAGCTACTTAAAACACGCTGTTCTATCGACGTCGCCACTTGACTCTCCCCCCAGGAGGAGACTTTACACTGCGTGCTATGCATAAGCAAAAGAGACCGATATGAACGGCATGATGACGAATGAGATGATGAACCCGATGATGAGCGGCTTCGGCTGCTTTATGGGAGTTTTCGGGTTACTGCTTTTTGCCGCGCTTGTCGTCGGCGTTTTCTTCTTGGCGCGTTGGCTGCTGAGTGATTCAGCCCGACAGACTGTGCGCGGAGACCATGCGCTCGAGGTCGCGCGTACGCGCTTCGCGCAAGGCGAACTTAGCTCCGACGAATTCGAGACACTCAAGCGAACTCTGGGAGCTGACTGATGCTGCACTACGATATAATCGTAATCGGCGTCGGTATGGCAGGGCTCAACGTGGCGCGGCGCACCGCTAAAGCAGGCAAGAAGGTCGCGGTGGTCGACTCCCGTCCGTATGGCGGCACCTGCGCCCTGCGCGGTTGTGACCCCAAAAAGGTCTTGGTTGGCGCAGCCGAACTCGTAGACTGGCAGCGCCGCATGAAAGGACGCGGGGTAACGGGTGAGCTGAAGATCAACTGGGCTGACCTGATGGCGTTCAAGCGAACCTTTACCGAGCCCGTACCCGAGAACCTCGAGCAGAGCTTAGGCAAGCTGGGCGTAGCGACCTATCACGGTGGCGCGCACTTTGTAGACGGCAACGCTTTGCGAATCGGGGAGGAGACCCTCAAGGCAGAATACATCGTCATCGCGGCGGGCGCGAAGCCTATCGCCTTAAACATCCCTGGCGCAGAACACCTCACGACGAGCACCGACTTTTTAGAACTTGAGTCTTTACCCAAACGCCTTATCTTTATCGGCGGCGGCTACATCTCCTTCGAGTTCGCGCATATCGCCGCGCGAGCGGGCGCAGAGGTGACTATCTTGCACCGGGGCGAGCGTCCCCTCGAAGGATTTGACGCCGACTTAGTGCAGCGGCTGGTCACGGCGTCGGAGGAGTTGGGTATAACGGTTCAAGTCGAGACGGAGGTGCAAAAGGTTGACAAGGTAGGAGAAAGCTTCAAGGTCCATACCAACCAAGAACGCACGTTTAACGCTGACCTAGTGGTTCACGGGGCGGGGCGCGTGCCGGAAATTGACGGGCTCGAGCTGTCGGCGGGCGGTATCGAACACGACCTCAAAGCAGGTATCGAGGTCAACGCGTACCTGCAAAGTATCTCTAACCCTGCGGTTTATGCTGCTGGTGACAGCGCCGACACTGAAGGCTTACCGCTCACCCCGGTTGCGGTGAGCGAAGGCTTAGTAGTGGCGAGCAACCTCCTCAGAGGCAATCAACGTACCCCCGACTACACAGGAACGCCGAGCGTGGTCTTTACGACGCCTTCTCTGGCTCGAGCCGGACTCGATGAAGCCCAAGCTGAGGCGCAAGGGCTCAGCTTCACCGTGAATCACCAGGACACCTCCGGCTGGTACACCTCGAGGCGCGTGGGCGAGCCGCACTCGGCATTTAAGGTACTCGTCGAGCAGAACACCGGGCACATCTTGGGCGCACACCTCTTGGGCGCTCATGCTGGAGAAACTATCAATATGTTCGCGCTCGCCATCCGTCACGGGCTCACCGACCACGACCTCAAAACATCTCTCTATGTTCACCCGGCAGCGTCTTCGGATGTCGGGTACATGGTGTAGGTACATGACTTCTAACTGCACGCTTGACTACGAGGTAATACCATGACTAAGCCTATTTACATTGAACTGCTTTACTTTGACGGTTGTCCTTCGTATAAGACTGCTTGGGCGGAATTGCTCGAGGTTATCGCCGAGCACGATTTAGAGGTAACGGTCGAGCCCCTTAAAGTAGAGAGCTTAGAAAAAGCGAACACGCTGCATTTTGCAGGCTCACCCACGATCAAAGTCAACGGGCGCGACCTGGAAGGCTACCGAGGCGACGGGGTGATGGCGTGTCGCCTGTACGAGGAAAACGGCGGCAAGGGCTATCCGAGCAAAGCGCTTTTGCAAACGCGGCTTACAGAAAAGGTGGACGAGCATGAACAAACAAAGAGAGGATAATCGCCTGCTGCGTATCGGCATTATCGGCACGGTGCTTACCGCGCTATGCTGCTTCACACCTGTTTTAGTCGTACTCTTCGGGGCGCTGGGGTTGGCGGCTTTGGTGGGCTACCTGGACTATGTGCTATTCCCCTTGCTCGCGGTATCTTTGCTGCTAGTCGCGGTGGGATGGTACCGGCGGAGTCGCTGACAACGCCACGTTGGTCCACCGCTTCGCAAACAGCTTGGTAGCAATATTTTTCTGATTTTGAAAAGCTGTAGGTAGCCTTGCACTGCTCGATTAGAGTTCACCAAAAAGCGGCGCGAAGATCGCTTCGTACGAGATGTCGGCAAGTGTCCCGCAACCGGTTAAACGCATCGCATAGGTGAGTTCAGCGCGCAGGTTGAGGAGCGAACGGTCGCTATCGACCACTACGGCTTCCGCGCCGAGCGCGAGATAACGAAACACATCGACGCCGCTCCGCACCGCGCCTCCGGCGTAAACCGAGATCGTCCCGGCCACGGCGTCGAAAATGTCGGGAAACACTTCAGCCGTCGCCGGTGAGCCCAAAAACACCCCGGCCCCGGTGTTGACGACGACACCCTCCAAACCCGCTTCGCTGGCGACCTCGGCGTCTAATACGCTCGACACGCCGTAAAGCCACAAGGGAACCCCGGCGGCGGCCCGCAGCTCGGCCAGGTCTTCACGGGTACGCGGGTGCCACTCGAGGGGTCCGTACGGCGGCGATTCCGCAAAAGCGGTCAGGTTGAGCACAAACCCCGGTACGCCGCGCGCGACCAACTTCCTGACCTTCGGCATCAAAAGCCCCATCTTTTCAGGTTTTAAGAGGGGTAAAACTGCCGAGAACGCGCCGTCCTGAGCGAGCAGCACCTCGGCGTCGAGCAAGCTGAGCGTCCCGGCGTCGCTCCCCAAAGCGTCGGCTAGCGGCAGCATCGGCGCGGTGAGGTCACGCCCCAACAGCGTCAGGTGCGTATCGGGGTCGGTCACCCCGTGCAGCAAACGCGGAATCAGCTGGAGGCCGTCTAGAGCGGCGAACTCGTGCTCGGGCACGGCCTTATGATACACGCGTGCGACGGTTATATTCGGCTGGTAAAGATGGTCGCTCGAGTTTTACCGCTCAGCACGTCTACTTTAGCGCAGAACCGTCGTTAAGCCGTTACAGAACGGCTACGGCTGTCTCCAAATATCCAGAACGAGACGTGAAACGGCGTAACTTCAGCGGGCAGCGCACGCCCTATGATGCGAAGATGATTTTCGCGGAAGCTCTAGGCAAAACTTTCGGCGAGGCGTCCGTCTTACGCGACGTATCGTTTACCGCGCTACCCGGCGAAGTATTCGGACTGCTCGGCCCGAACGGAGCGGGGAAAACGACCACGCTGCGTATTTTGGCGACGCTGCTCTTGCCGACCGAAGGGCGCGCCGAGGTCGGCGGCTTCGACGTCGTTAAACAAGCCGAGCAGGTGCGGCGGTGTATCGGCGTCGTCAGCGGCGGCATGGGGCTTTACGACCGTTTGACGGGGCGCGAAACCCTTCGCTATTTCGGGCGGCTCTACGGGATGAAGCAAGCGCAGGTCGAGGCGCGCATAGGGGAACTCGAGCCCCTCTTAAACCTCGGCGACACGCTCGACAAACGCGCAGGCGACTTTTCTACCGGGATGAAGCAGAAGATCGTCATCGCGCGCGCGGTGCTGCACGACCCTGAAATCATCTTCTTCGACGAGGCGACCTCCGGGTTAGACGTGATGGCGCGGCGAAACGTTTTGGAGTTCGTCAAACAGTACGCGGCGCTCGGGCGCACCGTGCTCTACTCGACGCACGTGATGAGCGAAGTTGAAGAGCTGTGCAGCCGCGTCGCGGTTCTTTACGGCGGCGAAATCGTCGCGCAGGGTACTCCCGACCACCTCATCCGGGAAGCTGGGGCAAGGGGGCTCGAGGCCGCCTTTTTTACGCTCGTCGAGCGCAGTTTGGGTCGGCCGGACAAGGTAACAGGCGAGGTGGCAGGGTGAGGCCGGGGTTCATCTGGGCGGTCGCCTACCGCGAGATTTTGGCGACCTTGAGAGACCACCGCGCCGTGCTCGCCAACCTGCTCATTCCGCTCGTGGTGCTGCCGCTCGTGATGCTCGGGTTGCCGCTCGTGCTCGGCGGGCTCTTCGGCCGCGAGGCGCTCCAAGACAGTACCGTCGGCGTCGAGGGTTTGGGGAGACTCCCCGCAGCTTTCGTCAAGACGCTCGAACGAGGCAATATCCGGTTGGTCGCGGTCGAAAAGGCGGAGGCGGCGGTGCGTTCAGAGGAGGTCGTCGCGGCTTTTCAGGTACCCCGAGGTTTCTCTCAAAAACTTACGGACGGAACTGCGTCGCTCACCCTTTTTCGTAAAAGCAGCGGCTTAAAAGACGAACTCCTGAGCGAAAAGATCACCGGAGCCGTCGAAACGTACGAAACGTCGCTCGTGCGGGCGCGGGTGAAACGAGCGGGGTTAGCGCCCAGTATCCTCACCCCACTAAAGCTCGAGACCCGCGACGCGAGTACGCCCTCGGAGCGTGCGAGCGGCTCGCTGGGCTGGCTGATTCCTTTTTTTGTCATCATTTGGACCCTTACGGGCGGGCAGATGGTCGCCATCGACGCGACCGCCGGAGAGAAAGAACGCGGGACATTGGAGGCGCTGCTCGTCTCTCCGGTGCGGCGCGCGGAGATCGTCATCGGCAAGTTTTTAGCCACGCTGACGTTCGGCCTGAGCGCCGCGTCGGTAGCGCTCATAGGTTTTTTGGGGAGCGGCTGGCTCCTAAGCGCCGCGTTCAGCGGGCGCACGAGCGGTGGGGCAGGCCGGGTGGCCTCGAGCCTCGGGGGAACCCTAAGCGTCAATCTAGGTGAACTGCTCGTTTTACTCGTCAGCGCGCTGCTGCTAGCGGCCCTCGTCGCGGCTCTGCTGATTGCCATCACGCTTTTTGCGCGGTCGTTTAAGGAGGCGCAGAGCTACGTCGCGCCGCTCTCGCTGGTGCTGGTACTGCCGGTCGTCAGCTTGCAGTTCTCCGACTTTTTCGGCTCGAGCCCGGTCATCTACGCGCTGCCTGCGTTCGGCACGCTGCTGCTCATGAACGACGCGGTGAAGGGAATCTTTAACCCACAACTGGCGCTTTGGGCGTGGGGCTCGAGCCTTGTGCTGGCGGCGCTCCTACTCTGGTTTGCCCTGCGCAGTTTTCGGCGTGAGGATGTGCTTTTCAGAACGTAAGCTATTGGAACAGTACGCTGATACTCTCTTTATCGTGGATGCGCCGGATGGCTTCACCGAAAAGCGGCGCGACCGTCACGACTTCCACGATTTCAGGCAGGTCTACGGGCTGCGTCTCGATAGAGTCGGTGGTGAAAAGCTTGCGGATAGGGCTGTCGGCAAGCCGCGTCACTGTCCGTTCAGAGATAGCACCGTGTGTGACTGCCGCGTAGACCTCCGTAGCCCCTCTATCTAAAAGTTTTTCGGCTATATCTGCCAGCGTTCCACCAGAGAGTAGTACGTCATCGACCAAAAGAGCCGTTTTACCCTCGACCTCACCGATGATCTCGAGCACTTCAGCAGTCTCGTCGTGAGTTTTGCGCTCCTTATCTCCGATAGCGAGCGGTGCCCCGAGAAACGAGGCGTACTGCCGCGCTTTTTTGACGAAACCCGCGTCGGGAGAAACCACAACGAGGTCGGGCAGATGGAGCTTTTTAACGGCCTCGCCCAACACCGGCAGCGCGTAGAGATCATCAACCGGAAGCTTAAAAAAACCCTGAATCTGCGGGGCGTGAAGGTCGAGCGTCACCACGCGGTCGGCTCCCGCCGCTTCGATAGCGTCCGCACAAACGCGGGCGCGAATAGAGACGCGCGGTTCGTCTTTTTTATCCCCTTTGGCGTAGCTGAAGTAAGGCATGAGGACAGTGACCGACTCGGCGCTCGCACGCCGGAAGGCGTCGATCCAAAAGAGCAGCTCCATAAAATTATCGTTGGCGGGGAACGCCGTGGATTGGACGAGGTAGACGTGACGGCCCCGGACATTCTCGAGAATCCTGACGAACAACGTGCCCTCGGAAAACTTCAGCAGTTCACTTAGACTCGGCTCGAGCCCTAAGTAGTGAGCGATCTGCCGGGTAAGATTAGGACTTCCCGAACCACCGAAGATAAGGATGTCGTCTGCTGTCACACTGCCTCCCGAGTAAGCTCGAACGTTTGTCTCGAGGTCACTGTACTACAACGTCAGCGATGCTCTTCCGAACGTTTCACAGTTTTCTAAAGGGTGGGCTCGAGCCGCTTCCGCAAAAAGTAGAGCGTGTGCCCCGGCGGGTAGTCGCCCAATTCGCCAAACACCTCGTATCCGAACCGCTCATAAAAAGGCCGTGCCTGAAAGCTGTAAGTATCTACCCAGATGTTTAGACAGCCGCGTCTGCGGGCGTCGTTTTCAGCAGCCAGAAGCAGCCTGGTGCCGAAACCACGCCCGCGCAGAGACGGCTCCATCGAAAACGACTCGATTTTGAGCCAGCCCCACAAGTAGCTACCAATAAGCCCGCCCACGACGTTCTCGTTATCATCGCGCAGGCTGATAACAAGCGGGGTATAGGCGTCGTCACCTGTTTGCGCGACGTTGTACGCCCAGAGCCAGCCGTTCTGCGCGGCGGCCTGCTCTTCTGCACTCGGCGCGTGGTTGATGTCGATGGTGTAGTCTGCGTCGAGCATTTCGTCCTTTCAGTTTCAGCCCGCTTCTTCAACGTCTGTTTCGGTTGCGCTCTGCCGGTACGGGGTATCTTCGGGTTCTGCTCCGGATACCCGGTTATACATCTCGGTCATATCGGCTAGCGCGGGCGCGATCCAGTTTTCCAACTGCCCCTCGCTAAAGCGCCAACCCCAGTTGCCCCCCGCCTCACCCGGCGTATTCATCCGCGCTTCGGAACCGAGTTGCAAAACGTCTTGGAGCGGCACCACCGCGTACCGGGCCACCGACGAATACGCCAGCCGGATAAGCTCCCAGACCACGGCGCTGTCGTCGCGGGCCAGGTAGCGCCGCACGAAGTGGCGTTCACTCGTCGGCGCACCCTCGTACCAGCCTTGCGTCGTATCGTTGTCGTGCGTACCGGTATAAACGACGAAGTTTTCCAGGTAGTTGTGCGGCAAGTAAAGATCAGTGCCGCCCCCGGCGAAGGCGAACTGCAACACCTTCATCCCCGGCAAACGGTTGTCGTCGCGGAGGCGTTCGACCTCAGGGGTGATGATCCCTAAGTCCTCGGCGATAATCGGCAGCTCGCCCAGCTCCTTTTTAAGCGCAGCAAAAAGCGCCTGACCAGGGCCTTTAACCCAGCGACCGTGCTCAGCGGTGGGATTCTCAGCGGGGATTTCCCAGTAAGACTCGAACCCGCGAAAGTGATCGACGCGGATGAGGTCGTAAAACTCGAGGCACGAGCGAAAGCGTGAAACCCACCAGGCGAAGCCACGTTTTTCCATCTTTTTCCAGCGGTAGAGCGGGTTGCCCCAACGCTGTCCGGTCTTGCTAAAGTAGTCGGGCGGTACCCCCGCGACGACCTCCGGGTTGCCCTCGTCGTCGAAGTAGTACAGCTCAGGGTTCGCCCACGCGTCGGCGGAATCGTAGGCGATAAAGATAGGGATGTCACCGATAATCTTGATAGCGCGGTCGTTGGCGTAGTTTTTCAGCGCCAACCACTGCGCGTAAAAAAACCACTGCCAGAGTTTGTGGCGGGTAATCGTCTCTTCGTTTTCGCCTGTGAACTTGGTTAATGCCCGCTTTTTACGCGTCCGCAGGAGCGTATCCCAACTGTTCCACGCTGCGCCGCCGTGCGCTTCTTTTAGCGCCATAAAGAGCGCGTAGTCGTCCAGCCAGTACGCCTGCGCGCCGCAAAACTTTTTGAATTCGGCCTGCTGCTCGGGCGTGGCAACCTGCCCGAACCTTTCGGCGGCGCGGCGGAGCGCGGCGTCTTTGAACGGAATAACTGCGCCGTAATCGACCGGGCCGTCGTTGGCTGGGGCATCTTTGAGATCGCCGGAGGTAAGAAAACCCTCGGTCAGTAACCCGTCTAAACTGATTAAGTTCGGGTTTCCGGCAAACGCACTAAAACTCTGGTACGGCGAGTCGCCGTAGCCGGTCGGCCCGAGCGGTAGAACTTGCCAAAGCCCCTGTTTCGCCGCCGCTAAAAAATCGACCCAGGCGTAGGCTTGCGCGCCCAAATCACCGACGCCGTGTCCTCCCGGTAACGAGGTCGGGTGCAAAAGAATACCTGCTGAACGGTCCATGAAAACTCCTGTTCTATGTGAAGCTGGTCAAGCGGTTTTGCAGCGGCTATAAAAAAGTCAGCCAAAACGGGCCAGAGAAAGCAGAACACAGAATAAAGAATACAGGTTAAACCCTTTTGCATTCCCCATTTCGCCTTTTATTTGCTTCTCACCTGTCCTTATAGTTCTCGGTATTTAGGCTACTTGACAAACGGTTTCCCGATAGCTTTAGGAGCCACCGAACGCCCGATGAACCCGGCTAAAACGAACATCGTCAGGATAAACGGCAAACTCTGCACGATGGTTGGGGGCATCAGTTGGCTGCCGCCTAGAAGCGTCGCCGCCGCTTCGAAAGCACCAAAGAGGAGCGTCGCACCGAGCACGCCGAGCGGGTGCCATTTGCCGAAAATAAGCGCCGCTAACGCGATAAACCCGCGCCCCCCCGACATCTCCGAGATAAACTGATTGAGGTTGCCGATGCTTAAAAACGCGCCGCCGAGCCCCGCCAGCACCCCCGAGATAATGACGCCGTAATAACGCATCCGTTTGACGTCGATACCGACGCTGTCGGCGGCTTCAGGGTGTTCACCGACCGCGCGCAGGCGCAGGCCGAAGGGCGTGTGGAAGAGCACGTAGTACGAGAGCGGTACGAGCAAAAACGCCAAGTAGACGAGGGGGGAGAACGAGAACGGGCCGAGGCTCCACTCCGGCAAGCGGTTGCGGATCGGGTCGCTCGTCGCCGAGTTGTTGTATAACCCGGTCAGAATAACCGCCGGGAGACCGACCGCCATGAGGTTGATGGCGGTCCCGGAGATGACCTGATCGGCGCGAAACCGGATCGAGATAAACGCGTGCAACCAGCCGACGGCACCCCCGACGACCGCCGCCGCCAATACCCCAAGCCACGGGGCGTAAGAGACGACCGCCTGCGGGTTTTGCGCCAGGGCTGGCAGTTCGGCAAACCGGGCGACGACAGCCGCCGCAAGTGCGCCGAACAAGATGATGCCCTCGAGCGCGATATTGACCACCCCGGCCCGCTCGCTAAACATCCCGCCGAGCGCCGCGAGTAGAAGCGGCGTCGTCGCCCGGAGCGCCGAGGCTACCAGCGTTAAGAGTAAAGCGGTTTCCATTAGGCGTCTCCTGTGGGTTCGTCTAAACGCTCTCTTACACGCTCCCCGGTGCGTTCGGGACGTCCGGGCGGATCGGTCGGAGGTTCGGCAGCCAGCTGATCTACAGGTAGCGAACGTTTCAGCGGGTTCGTTAGATAGTCGGGCAAAAAGCCTTTAGCGGCGATAAAGAGCACGACGAGCGCCAAGATCATATTGACGACGTCACGGGTCAGGTCGGTGAAGGTGATGTTTAGGGCCGAGCCGCCGTTTTTAAGCACCCCGAACAAAAACGCCGACAACACCACCCCGAGCGGTGTGTTTTGCCCCAAGAGCGCCACCGCGATACCGTCGAAGCCGTCACCGGTCGGCAGCGATTGACGCAGCGCGTAATCCTCGAGCGCCCCGCCCAAAACGTAGTGCGACGCTGCTAGGCCCGCGAACGCGCCGGAGAGCGCCATCGCCCAGATCACACTCCCCGAAATACTCGCGCCGCCGTATTCGGCAGCTTTGGGCGCGAGCCCTACCGCCCGCAGTTCGTAACCCCAGGTGGTCCGCCACAAGATCACATACATCAGGATTGCCGAAAAGATGGCGACCAAAAACGAAACGTTGAGCTTGGTCGGTGGAATCAGCGTCGGGCGTGCGTTGAGACCGAGTAGACCGAAAATCAGGTAGAGCGCGCCGCCTGCTGCGAGCGCCAGCACGACGCGAGGCAGCCCGCCAAGTCGCCGAATACCGCCGAGCAGCGCAAAAACCAAGAGTGCGACGACGGGAGCTACGAACAAGCCGATATTCAGCGCAACCTCGGACTCACCGAAGGTTCCCGGTGGCACTCCGACGAGCGCCGGAAGTTGCGGCAACCGCGCCGCTTGCGAGAGTTCGTACGATTTGGGTTCGGACCCGGGCGCTTTGAACGGCAGCCCGAGGTTGACCGAACCGTCGCCGACACGGGGCAGCCCGACAAAAACTATCACGACGAGGAGCAGCACACCCGAAACAGCAGCCGACAAGCGGGGGGTCTTCGCCATCCGCGCCCGCGTCGCCGGAACTAAACTTAAAACGATACCGACGACGATAAAAATTCCGACCGCGACAAAAATACGCGCGACCGGTTCGGCAAAGACCTGCCGCGCCGACAACACGAGCAGGAGCAGCGACGCGGCGATGTAATTGAGCAAGATCGTATTGATGACCTCGCTCGCGCCGAAACGCGCCTTGAGCCACCCCGGTAGCGCGCCCCACAAACCGCCCCCTAGAGCGGCAGCGAGTACGGCGAGTGGCAACACGATGACCCTCGGCCCCGGCAGATAGACCCCGGCGAGCATGGCAAAAATACCACCTAAGACCATCTGTCCCGGCGCGCCGATATTAAAAAGTCCCGCCCGAAACCCGAACGCCACGGCCAAACCGGTAAAGATCAGCGGCGTGGCAAATTTGAGCGCCTCCATAAAACCAGCGGGGTTCGTCAGCGAGGTCGCAAAAAGGCTCTGATAGGCGTACCAGAGTACGTCGAGGCGACCGGCCAGGTACATCAGCGGGCCGTTTACCGAAACGTCGCCGCCCAGCGGTGTGGGTTGCAACGCCAAGATGACGACTGCCGCTGCGAGCAGCGCCAGCGCAATCGAGGTTGCCGGGACTGCCACGGCCTCGAGCGCACGTCCCAGAAGCCTCCTCAAACGCGGAGAAAGCCGCAAGCCGAAGAAAAAGGCGAGCAGTCCGGTCGCCAAGGTGAGCGCCGCCGCTAGGCCCGCCGAGGTCGCCTCATACGGCAGTTGCCGAATACGGAGACCGGCGTCTTGTAAACCTGTGAGCAGCTCAGGCGTCGTCAACGCGTCGGCTCCGGCCAAGACGTTTTGCAGCGCCGCCACATCGGTGCGGCGACCGGGGTCGGCGAGTTCTTCTTGGGCGTTAGCGAGGAGCGCCGAAACTTGCGCGCCCTGCGTTGTGCGCTGTACCGTTACGCTCCCCCAGACCGTCACCCCGACCAAGACCGCGCCCCCAACGAGCCAGACGACAGCGCGGCGGCGCGCGGACAAACGGCTACCGGCAGCCACCGCGAGCAGTGCGACAACGCCCACGCCCAGAACGACACCCTGGCCCGGAATCTGAACCGGCTCGGTACGTCCGGTAAAGTCGTAGAGGCGGTTCGGCAATACGATAACCGTACCGCGCGCGCCGGTCTCACGGCTTATCGCCGCCCACGGCGCGGTAAAGAGACCGATAAGGGCGAGGAGCGCGAGCGCGCTTAGGAAGACCTTTTCATTCACGCGTTTATCTTACGTTACCCGGGGCGTCGGCTGCTGAGGGTACGGGTCAGCTGAAACGGGTCACCCTAACGCCTAACCAAGATACCCGCGCGGTAGAGCGCCGCTAAAAAACTAGCTTCTTGCGCCTCTAGCGGCCCTTCCTCGACTCGTACCAGGCAGTACCGAAACCCAGCCTGCAGCACCGCGCTTCGCGTTCGACCAAGAAATCCGTGGACGGCTTCGCGGTAGCCCCGCACCTCGTCGGGGCCGACCGCGAGCGTCTCCCCTGTTTCACTGTCGCGGACTTCGAGGCGGCGGCCCTCGGGCTCGAGGTCGGCGGCGCTCATGAGCTGCACAAAGCACACGTCGAGCCGCCGCGCCCGGAGCGCGACCAAAGCCGGTTGCAACGACGCCTCGTCGAACAGGTCGGACAACACGACGACCATCCCAGCGGCGCGGGCCGATCCCGCAGCAAACGCCGAAAGCGCCGCGACCGGCGCTTCACGGGCTGGTTCGGGTGTTTCGGCGATAAACCGCCACAACTCGTAGAGCTGCGTCCGCGACCCACCACGCGGGCTCAGCGCCCCGCCGAAACGCCCGACCTGCGTCCGCATCCCGAGGGAGGTCGTCACCAGCATCGCCGCGAGCCGCTGCGCCGCCGCGAACTTATCGCCGACGGTCATACTCGGTGAGCTGTCGAGTAAAACGTGTAGCGCCGAGGTGCGTTCGGCTTGAAAAAGTCGCGTGAAGAGCTTGCCGGTGCGGGCGTAGGCTTTCCAATCGACGTAGCGCAACTCGTCACCGGCACCGTAGGGACGCACGTCGAAGAACTCGAGGCTGCTCCCCGCTTCGCGTACGAGCCGCTCACCGGACATGGCGTTCAGCACGCGGGGCGCAGGCACGTAGCGCGACAACAGCGCCCGCGCCTTGGCGCTCAGGTTTAACGGTGCTTGGGTCACAGTGAAGACCTAAAAATCCGGACTATTTAACGGCTTGAAGAAGCTCTTTAATCACTTCGTCCGGGGTCGTGCCGGAAACCTCGGCTTCAAAATTCAGGAGCAGCCGGTGCCGGAGCGCAGCGGGTGCCGCCCGCCGCAGGTCGCTCAGTTCGACGTTCGGGCGGCCCTCGGCGAGCGCGTAACCTTTGGCGGCCAAAACCATCGCCTGCGCCCCGCGCGGCGAAGCGCCGAGCCGCACGAGCGGGTGCGCGTGACTCGCCTCGACGAAACTTACGACGTATTCCAGCGCGCGGCTCGCGACCGGGACTGCCCGGAGCGTCGTCTGCAGCTCTGAGAGTTCAGCGTGGCTGATCACCTGCGTGACCGCCGCTTCAGGCGCACCCGTCGTAGCTGAAAGAATCCGGGTCAGCGTGGCGGCGTCGGGGCGCGGCACCAAAATCTTAAACAAAAACCGATCGAGCTGCGCTTCGGGGAGCGGATAGGTGCCTTCCATCTCGAGCGGGTTCTGCGTCGCCAAGACGGTAAACGGTTTCGGCAGCGGGTGTTCTTCGCCGGAAACCGTGACCGAACGTTCTTGCATCGCCTCTAGGAGCGCCGACTGCGTTTTCGGCGTCGCGCGGTTTATTTCGTCGGCTAAGAGGACCTGATGAAAGACCGGCCCCGGTTGAAAGGTAAAGTGTGCGCGCCCGTGCTCTTCGGACAAAAGCGTCGTACCGGTGACGTCGGCGGGCATCAGGTCGGGGGTGAACTGCACGCGCCCGAAACTCAGGTCGGTCGCGTCGGCGAGGGCGCGCACCAGACGCGTTTTGCCGAGACCCGGCGCGCCCTCCAGGAGTGCGTGTCCACCCGCCAAAACTACGACCAGCAAGTCTTCGACAACTGCACGTTGCCCGAGAATTGCACCTTCGACGGCCCCTACGAGCGCGCCGAAGCGCTCGGCAAACGCCGTATGTGGCCCCTGTTCGCTCATTGCCATCTAATCATCGTTGTCCCGTCATGTAAGGGTTACGTTACCATCTCCCGGCAGGGCGTTTAGTGGTTGACGTTCTATTAGCTGTTAAGAAACTTGGAGAATCACGGTACCAGCGCGATACACTCGAGTTCAAACTGCAAGGTTTCCGGCAAACAGTTTGTCAGCGTGGTGCGGGCGGGATACGGCGACGCAAAAAAGCCTCGGTAAAGTTCGTTGAAGGCGGCGAGGTTTTCGGGGTCGCGGACGTAATTGCGGGTCTGAACAACGTGCTCCACACTGCTTCCGGCAGCCTCTAAAATCGCCTTCAAGTTTTCAAACGAGCGCGTCACCTCGGCTTCAAAGGTATCTGAAATGATCTTTCCTTCGTTATCGACCGACGCCTGACCTGAGACGAACAAGAGGTTGCCGACCTTGGTCGCAGGGCTAAAAGGCAGGTGTGAAGTCGGCATGGCGTCGTTTTTGGGGTATTCGATGTCCATTTTTTCTCCTTTTCAGAAGGTCGGCTTCAGATATCAGCTTAGTCAGTAGAGAGACGTCCAAACTGTTTCGACCTGACCCTCAGGTTACGAACTTTACGGTTCACCTGCAAAGACGCCGCAAAAGAGTTCAGCTTCTACGCAGGTACTACCGACTCAAGCCTCTGGCTGCAACCGCCAATTCGCCCTGCACCTGCCCGCCCCGAACTGTCATAAACGCGTCACTTAAGTTCGTGACTACACAGGCGTGGTTGGGGATAAGCTCGAGCCGCTCCCCGATGCGAATATCTGCGCCCTCAGGAACCTGAACAATTCCGTGCTCCTCCGACAAGCCCGTCACCGTCCAATCCGGGTGCCCGGTGACGCGGCCCATAAAAGGGTCGGCGGAAATCTTGTCCTGACTTAGGGTTTTCGAGCCGGTGTCCAAAATCACGCGGGTCGGCGCGGGCCTTCCGACGATGGTTGCCAAGACCGTCAGCGCGCACGCCGCCTCATCTGCGTAGCCCATAGTAAGCAGATTTCGGTCGTTAAAGGCGTAGGTGCCGGGCCGGAACTCGGTTGCACCTACCACCTGGTCGATATGAAACGAGGTCGGCGTCGCGCCGACGCTGACCTCATAACAGGGAAACCCTTCGGCGCGCAGGGCTGCCGCTGTTTCTGCCAACGCCTCTGCCGCTTCCTTTGCAATTCGCCCGTGTTCTTCGTGAGCGGTCGTCTTCCAGGCGTGACCCTCGTGCGTCATCAGCCCTGTGACGCGGATGCCGGAAAGCCCTGCCAGCGACCGCGCAAATTCGGTGGTTTCTCGTCCCGGCATAAGCCCACAACGCCCGAGACCCGTATCGACCTCAAGATATACCGGAACGGGTTGACCTACGGCCTCACCGACGCGGCTCAGACCCTCGGCAACCTCAAAACTATCAGCCGAAGTGATGATTTTGATTTTACGGTGTAAAGCGGCGAGGCGCTCGAGCTTCTGCCTGCCGATGAGCGGAAACGCAATCACGATGTCGTCAATCCCGGCGTCTGCCATCACTTCAGCCTCGCCCAGTTTGGCAACCGTGATACCCGAGGCTCCGGCAGCGAGTTGCAACTTGGCGATTTCCGGGCTCTTGTGCGTTTTGGTATGCGGGCGCAGCTTCACGCCCGCCTCCCGGCCCAGCGCCGCCATCCGCGCGATGTTCGCTTCTACCACGTCTATCTTTAACAGTACCGAGGGGGTGTCCAGTTCAGGGTAAAGCATCAGCGCACGACCTTTCCGGGTAAAGCGTCGGTAGCCCGACCGTTGTCTATCACGATTTCGCCGTTGACCAAGACAAAGGGAATCCCTGTCGGCGTCAGGTGAGGTTCGCTCCAGGTGGCGTGTGCCTTGACGGTTTCAGGGTCGAAGATCACCACATCTGCTGCCATGCCCGGTTTCAAAAAGCCCCGGTCTTTAATTCCGAAGCGCTCGGCAGGGAAACCGGACATCTTATAAACCGCCTCCGGCAAGCTGACCGTTTTTTCTTCTCTGACCATCGCCAGAACGCGCGCGAAACAGGCGTAACCGCGCGGATGACCGTATTCGCCGGTATAGATGCCGTCACTCGCCACCATCATGTTTGGATGCGCCAAGGTCTGTTTTCTCACACGCTCCCAGCTACCAGGCGTGACTGCACGGTGAAAAATCATGGTGGCGTAAGGATATTCCTCGGTCAAAACTTTGAGGCCGAACGCACCCGGTGAGAGGTCTTCTGAACGGGCGGCCTCGGCAAAATCCAGCCCCAGATAGCGGCCGCTCGGCGTATCGACAAATACAAAACGCTCACCGCGCGCGTAGGCGGCGGCAACGTAACGCTCGAGCCACGCTTCCACCTCAAAACGAAACGCCCAGTCCGTCAGGCGCTCGCGCAAGCCCGCGCTGCCCCCCCGCTGCGCCCACACGGGCAGCGTCATCGCCAGGTGCGTACACCCCGCCGGATATAGGTAAGACTCGAAGCTGATATCTTCATCCGCGTCCAGCATGGGCGCGCTCAGCTCGTCTACGTACTCGTGCGATACGTGAACCGGGAGGTTCGCCTGCCGCGCGATTTCGAGAGTCTCGAGCCACGCCCCCGCCCGACCCAGGCTGTTATAGCGGATGTGCGCCGCGTAGATTCCATCATGTGCCGCCGCCACCTTTGCGAGTTCGACGAGTTCATGGGTCGTCGCAAACGCGCTCGGCTGATAGTCCAACCCCAGACACAGGCTGACCGCGCCCGCGTCCAACCAGTCTTCTACGCGGCATTTCATCCGCCCCAGTTCGTCCGGCGTCGCCGCCCTCGGTTCCCAGCCCATCGCCTCGACCCGCACCGCACAGTGCGGCACCTGCAGCACGAGGTTGGCAGGAAGCTTGCCCGTAAAACTGTCGAGGTAGCCTTCGAGAGACGAAGTATCAACCCCCATGTGGTTCTTATCTGTGTCTATACCCGTAGAAAAAGCCGTCGTATCCCAGAGGTCTTGAGCGAGTTGCCCCGTCAGCGGAGCCCAGCCGAAGCCGTCCGGCGCAGTGAGCTGCGCCGTGACGCCCTGAAAAAGTCCGGCGTAACGGTGACGCCCTCCCAGCAGCGCGATTTCCGAGTGGACGTGAACGTCGATAAACCCCGGCGCGACAATCATGCCGTCTGCGCCGATGACGCGGGCTGCGTTGACCTGCTCGAGCCGCTCAACCGTTACAATCTGCCCGTCTTTAATACCGACATCGGCAGCGACAGGTACGGCGTTCTTCTCTCCGCTCACCACGCGCCCGCCCCGAATCAAAACGTCAAAATCCATAGTCCGAGCCTTTTTTACTCACGAAATAGCCGCCAGCTTCTGCCGGGCTGGTCGGTGCGAAAGGTCTCGAGGTTGCCCTGGTCGGCGACCGTCACGTAGCAGATACACCCGTCAGGGCCGCCGAAAGCGATATTGGTACAGTTTTTACCGGTCAGTTCGATCTCGCGCAGCACCTCGCCCGCAGGCGACAATAGGGCGACCGTACCCTTGCCGAAGCGTGTGATGTACAGGGTGCCGTTTACGTCGCAGCGCATTCCGTCTAGGCCGTAGTCCGGAAAGGTAACCAGCAGCCGCTTGTTACTGATCGTACCGTCCGCCGACAGGTCGTACGCCCAGACGCGGCGTTGCACCGCTTCGCTCACATAAAGCGTGCGCTCATCCGGTGAGACTTCAATGCCGTTGGTGGTGCCCATAGCGGCTTCCAACAACGTCACCTTGCCGCCTGGGTCGATACATACGCCAGAGCTGTCCGGTACCGCTGTGCCAATCGGGGTCGCTCGCGTAAAGCGTACCGTCGGCAGCGACGGCGAGGTCGTTGGGTTGGTTCATACGCGGTTCGTACGCGTGAACACTGAGGGTTTTCGTCTTCAGCTCGACCTTGAAGATGGTGTGATTTACGTAGTCGGCCACGAACATCTCCCCTGCCCGGTTAAAACAAATTCCGTTCCCGACGCTGCCGCCGGGTAACGTAAGAAATACGCTGCACACACCCTCCGGCGTGACCTTGCCGATGGTGTGCTGACGGGCGTAGTTGACGGCGTAGAGGTTGCCGTCGCGGTCGCAAGCCGGGCCTTCGACGCCGCCCGTAAAGGTGTGAGGTTCAGTGAACACCCGGCTAACGAACACTGCCGACCTTATTCAACACCGCGTCGTCACCACGTCGTCACCGCGTTCTCACTACGTCGTCAAACAGCCCACTAGCACCGGAGCCGTTATTTGGGTAAAGGGTCGCGTGCAAAGTAAATCCTCCTGAAACCGGCTCGAGACGCGCCGCTCTCAAAGCGTAAACCCGTCTCACCTGCTGGTAGCGAAACCCCGTGACCTCGCCGTCTGTCGGCAGGTCGGCCCTTGACGCTAAAGTTCGCATAACCCAAGCCAAAAAGCAACCTGCGCGCGCCGTAAACGAGCCGCGAAGCGCTGCTGAGAATGCGCCCGGTTACGTGCTCAAGGGACAAGATACGCGGTAGAATACCCCCGATGAGTTCGATGCGGCAGGGGCGGGTAGTGCTTAAACCTCTAAATGAGCTGGACAATGCGGCGTGGCGGCGCGTTCACGCGCACTTCCGTGACCCCGAAATCGCGCACTTAAACGGGACGCCGCCGAGCCGAATGCCCCTGTGGTTGCTGCGCCGCGTTCTCCGCGCCGACAGCCGCCGCAGCGACCGCGAGACCTACGGAATCTTCGATATATCCGAGGTGGCTGCGGGGGGCGAAGAGCGTTATATCGGCACGATTGAACTCTACGATATTCGGCACGACCAGGCGACCTTAGGCATTATTATCGGCGAGCGGAGCCACTGGAGCCGGGGCTTCGGTTCTGAAGCGGTCACGGCGCTTTTAGAGTACGCGTTTGGAACGCTGGGGCTCGAGCGCGTCAAACTCAGCACCTTCGGCGATAACGAACGCGCACAAGCGGCGTTCAAAAAGGTCGGCTTTCACGAAAAGCGTAGGCTCTTGACCAGCGGCGGGCGCGTTGACGTGCAGATGGAATATACGCGCTGGGCCTGGCTCGAGCAGAGCGCCAGAAGTGTTTCCGAACACCTGATTCCTTGATCTTAAGCTCACGCCCTAGTCCGACCTAAGTGCTTGAGTTGTACACCACCTAAAATGCGTACCGCGCCTACACAATACCCAAACTGTTTGCACGTTAAGATGCTGTGTGAGCAGTTTGATCGAGCTTTTAACTTTTGTAAGCGGCTTGACCGGCGTGTTCGGTTACGGCGGGATCGCCCTCGTGATGACCGTCGCCGCACCTGAACTCGTCATGCCGCTCGCCGGATTTTTAGTCGCTCAGGGCGAGCTGAGTTTTACCGGCGTGCTGTTGGCGGGCACTTTTGGTGGGATAGTTGGGCAAGTCGCGATTTACGGCGCAGCCAGGTGGGTCGGTGAACGGCGCGTCAGAGGGTTTTTGCGGCGCTACGGCCGGTTTGTCCTCCTGTCAGAAGACGATTTGGGAAGGGCGCTCGGGCTTTTTAATCGTTTTGAAAACGCCGCGCTCCTCCTCAGCCGGGTGATTCCCACCGTACGGAGTCTGATCTCGGTGCCAGCAGGGATCAAACCGATGCCGCTCCTGCGTTTTTTGTTTTTTACGGCGCTCGGCACCGCACTCTGGAACGCAGCTATGCTCTACACCGGGACGCTTCTGGGCAAAAACTGGCGCGTGCTGGCGGAGTGGCTGGGCACCTACGAGGTGATCGTCTTGGTTCTTCTCGGGCTCGCCTTGGCAGCGTTTTTGGCGCTACGCGTCAGGTCGAGACTGGCGCACCAGGCTTAGCTCCGTCCGTATCAGCAATAGGCTCGTTGGCAAAACCGCTCAAAAACGCCTTAACCGCTTCCGCTGCGCTCCGGCCCATCCCGGGAATCCGGGCGAGGTCGGCGACTTCGGCGTCCCGGAGTTCATCCAAGCTCGAGAACCGTGACAGCAGCGCGTCTCTGCGCGCCGGGCCGATACCGGGTACATCGTCGAGCAAGCTCCGGGTCATCGCCGCGCCGCGCTGCTTGCGGTTGTAACCGACCGCTGTCCGGTGCGCCTCGTCACGGATATTGATTAAAAGCCGGAGCGCCGGGTGCGTTTCAGGAACTAAAATCTCGGGGGCACCCTCACGGATAATCGTCTCTTGCTTTTTAGCCAAGCCGAGCATCGGCAGCTCGAGCCCCGCATCTTTCAAGGCCCGCCGCGCCGCCGAGAGCTGCCCCTTACCCCCGTCGATCAGCAGCAGGTCGGGCAGCGGCATTTTGTCGGCTAAAGACCCGGTAAAGCGCCGATACACCGCCTGGTGCATCGAATAAAAGTCGTCGGGTTGGCTTAAACCGGTGATCCGCATTTTGCGGTATTCGGAACGTTTGGCCCGTCCACCTTCAAACACCACAATCGAGGCGGTCGTGTGGGTGCCCATCAGGTTTGAGATGTCGAAGCCTTCGATCCGGTAGGGCGCAGCCTCAAGCTCGGCGAGCGTCTGCAATTCCTGAACGCCAGGGGCTTCACCGCGTTTTTCTAAGAGCGCGAGTTCGGCCTCGAGCCCGGTCGTCGCGTTCCGAAACGCCATCCTCATCAGCTCGAGCTTGTCGCCGCGCTGCGGCAGCCGCAGTTCGACACGTTTACCTGCCCGCTCCAACAAAAATTTCGTCCAGACCTCGAGGTCGAGTTCGGACGGTATCAGAATCAGGGGCGGCACCTGCATCACCTGCGCGTAGTAGTCCGCCATAAAGCGTTCTAAAATTTCGCTTTCGCTTGCGCCCTCGGCGTTCGTCAGGAAACGTTTGTCACGCCCGACGACCCGCCCGCGCCGCATCTGAAAAAGCTGGACCATCGCAAAGTTGCCCGCTTGCGCCACCCCCAAAAAGTCGAGGTCGTCGTCGGACGCGCGCGCGACGTCCGAGTCGTAACCCGTCAGCCGCTGGAGCGCTCCTAAACGGTCACGGTACAAGGTCGCCAACTCGAAGTCCTGACGGCCTGCCGCCGCCTTCATCTCGTCGCCGAGTTGCGCCGCCGTCCCCGCCACGTCCCCTTCTAAAAACGTCTTGACCTGCCGCACCACCTTGGCGTACTCTTCGGGCGTCACATTGCCTATACACGGCGCGAGGCAGCGCCCCATGTGAAAGCGCAAACACGGTTTTTTACGTTTTTGCAGCGGCACCCCGCTGTTTTGCCGCAGGGGAAAGATCGAACCGACCAACTCTTGCACCTTCCGTACCGAACCGGGGTTCGGGTACGGCCCGAAGTACGTCGCGCCGTCTTTGATGATGCGTCTCGTAAAGAGGAGCATCGGAAACGTTTCGTTCGTAAGCTTCAAAAAAGGATAACTTTTGTCGTCTTTTAAGAGGACGTTGTAGTGCGGTTTGTAACGTTTGATGAGGTTCGATTCTAAAATCAGCGCCTCGACCTCGGATTTGGTGACGATGAACTCGAGCCGCGCTGCCCGCTCGCTCGTCAGGTGCGCTTTTTGCGGCGCGGTGGCACTAAAGTAGCTCCGTACCCGGCTCCGCAGGTTGATAGCTTTGCCGACATAGATGACTTCACCGTCCGGGGCGTGAAACAAGTAGCACCCGGGTTGCGTAGGCAGAACAGGAAGGTCGGACGCTTGCATTAACGTCTATTCTACCGTCAGCCACAGCGCCCTTTTCTCCTTCAGCCGACGTAATTGGGAATGCCGAGTTTGGGACAGGTTCCCCCAAAACAGTCTTTAGCAAACCGCACACGATGACGTAAAGGCGTTGTCAGACATGGGCCTCGCTCACTGAGGTAGTGGTTTTGCAAGAAGCAGGGAGCAGCAAGCAGAAAAGCGTGGAGATTCTTTCAGGTGGCTAGAGTGACCTCTAGACCAAACTGCTCCCTCAAGACAGCCGCGAGCGTGCGTAAGCCCCAGACCTCGCTTCGTTCGTGACCTAACTCGAGCACACTCATCCCGGTTTCCGCCACGGCCTGCGCCGCGCCCTTGCGGTACTGCCCGGTCAGGTAGACCTGCGCGCCCCGTTCAGCCGCTTCGTAAACCAGCGCCGGACGCATCGCCCCGACGACGCACGCCCGCGTCGCTTCACCTGTAGTTGCGCCGTAAACACCTTCAAGTCCCCCGAATTCAGTCTCAACCCGCTTCTGAAACGCTACGACCGAAGTGGGTGGCACGTCGCCGATCATCCCTAACGGGCGGCCTTCTTTGTGTCCGAGCACCTCGAGCTGAGAGAACGCCAGCGCCCCAGCCAGCAGCGGGTTATACCCCGTCGTCAAACGTTCGTCGAAGGCGTAGTGATAGGCCAGCACCCCGACACCTTTAGGCGTTCGGCCCAGCTTCCAGGGACGGTGTAAAAAGAGGGCGTCGAGGTTTTCTCGTTTTATCCACTCGGAGCTGTCGGGTCGGGGCTCGAGCGCCAGCCCCAGCTTTTTAACGGGTCGGTCGGACGCGCTATAGATGCCGTTCTGATCGTCTTCAAATTGACCTGCAAGAAGAAAGTCGGACAAAAAAGTCTCGAGCTCGACGAGCGTCGGCAACGCTAAACCTCAGCTAGCCGGGGGCGGGAACCGCGCCACCACCAGAGCGTTAGGAACAAAGGCAAAAGGGCCACCACCGCGCCCACAATTCCCATCGCCGCGTAACCGACCCCGGCGAAGACGACGCCGCTACCGAGGCTGCCGGTCGCTGAGGCCAGGCCCAGCAAGAGGTCGTTGACGCCCTGGGTGCGGGAGCGCTCCGCCGGTGAGAGGTTGTCCGAGAGGAGGCTCGAGCCGCCCACAAAACAGAAGTTCCAACCCAGACCGAGCAAAAAAAGCGACACAGCCAGCGGTAACACCTGCGGTGACAAGGGCGCGAGTAAACATGCTAAAAGTAGCGTCGCGGCTCCTGCAAGGATGACCGGCGCACGTCCCCAGCGGTCGGTGAGCCGACCCGACAAGACCGAAAACGCGTACATCCCGAGCGTGTGCGACGAAATGACCGCCGAGATGCTCGTCAGCGCGTGCCCGTGATGCGACATGTGGAGCGCCGTAATCACCATCAACATGACCATCACGACCTGCCCGAAGACCATCGCCGAGACCGCCGCGATGACGGCGGGTTGCCGCAAAATCACGCCGAGCGGCCTCGCTGTCGTGTCTGCCGTATCGGTCGCGTTCAGAGCGAGCTGACGCCCCACGTCGCGCGGGTCGGGGCGCAAAAGTATAAAGACGACGAGGAGCGCCAGCACGAACATCCCGGCGCTCGCCGCATATGCTCCGGTCAGTTCCGGCAGACCCAGCTGCGTACTCCACACCCCCATCGGCCCGACCAAGAGCGGTCCCATAATCGCCCCGACCGTTCCGCCCAGCACGACGTTTGAAATCGCCCGACCACGTAGTGCTGGCGGACTGACCTCAGCCGCAGCGAAACGGCCCAGTTGCAGCGCCGCCTGTGCGCTGCCCATCAGCGGCAAACCCACGAGCAGCAGGCCGAACGACCCCTGCACGATGGCCCACGCCGCGATAAGTGCGCCCAACACGCCCGTCCAGAGTCCGAGCACCAACCCCGTACGACGCCCGAGCGCGTCCATCACCACGCCCCAGAGATATGCCGCCAGCGCCGAACCAAGCAAAAATGCCGCTGACGGTACCCCGGCCCACGCCTCGCGTCCGCTTAAAGCGGCCCCGGCGACCGAGGCAATCGTAGCAGCAGCGATAAAGCCAGCAGAGCCGAAGGCTTGTGCAGTGAATAAAACCCAGGTGAGTTTACGGGCGAGCTTAACATCAGGTAAAGCGGTCACACGCCCAGCTTAGCAGGACAAGTTAAAGATTCCAGAAACTCAGTTCATCCGGCTTAAAGTTTGGAATGCCTCGCTCGCCAAACGCCAGCAATCCGTCGCGGTCGGGGGGCTCGAGGTAGTACCGAAAGTTTCCCAAGTACCGCTGCACCACACTCTCCGACACGCCCAATTTCGCCGCTTCAGGGCGCGACACCGCTGCCAATTCACCTAGCCCGTGTTCACGCGCCGCGCGCAGCTTGGCGACGAGCAGTTCCGACGGGGGCCGGTCTTTACGCGAGGCCCACACCGCAAAGGTGAAGGGCAACCTGGTGAGGTCGTACCACGCTTTACCGAGATCGGTGATTAGGGGACGTTTGCCGTTTACGGGGCGTTTGGCCACAGCTTCTTGAAGCGCTACATCGCCGATCAAGAGTGCGGCGTCACAACGCTCCAACATCGCGTCCAAAGCAGGAGCCATCGGGACAAATTCAGCATTGATAACGGTTCCCTTGAGCAATACCTTTAAGAGCTGCACGCTCGTCGCCGAGTCGGTCGTCAGGGCAACCTTTTTGCCCGTAAGATTCTCCCACGGTTCCCAGTGAAAGAGCATCACACTGTAAACCGGGCCGAGCGTAGCGATGGAAAAGTCGGGCAGCGCCCGCAGCACGTGGCGGTGCCGTAAAAACTCAATACTCGAGACCAGCGTCAGATCGATTTCGCCGTCTAACAGCTGCCGGTTCAGCTCGGTGGGGACACCCCGCACGAACGACGCGCCGGACCAGGGTGCCAGTCCCCAATGCAGCGGCGCGACGTTCGTGTAAGAAACGATACCGAGGCGCTCGAGCCGCTTTTCTTGCTGAGCTGTCGTTATGGTTTGAGCTTTCTCAATCATGTCGCTACAGCCCGTTTAATAAGGTGTCCTTCGGCTTCTAAGACCCGGATAGCCTCATCTAGCGCGTGATGTTTGACAAGCAAGTAGTCGGTGTCAAACGTTGATATTGCGAAAATACTGATTTTTGCTTGTGCCAGCGGTGTGGTCAGCGAGGCTAGAATACCGGTGAGCTGAAACGCCAAAGTACCCGATACTCGTAAACAGCGCCAATCTTTCTCCGCCTGGATTGTCTCCGGGATACGCTCCGCTTCACATACGAGCGAAAGCTCTTCAGGTGTGCGCGTTGCACTGTAAAACGTACTGTGGAACGTACCGCCGAACCAACTTGGCAACTCGGTATCTGCGGACAAACGGCAAACAGCTAAAGTTTCAGAAAGCAACTCGAGGTTCATCAGGCAGAAACGAGCGGTTCGTAAACTTTGAGTTCGTTGTAAAGCGCGTCACGCCTTACCGGAATCCGTCCCGCATCTTGAATGAGTTGCACCAGCTGCGCTTCGGTCATCCCCTTACTCGTCGAAGCGCCTGAAGCGTGCGCGATGCGCTCGTCTTTGATCGTCCCGTCGATGTCCGAGACTCCCGCCGAAAGCGTGACCTGCGTGAGTTCAGGCGTAATCATAATCCAGTAGCCCTTGATGTGCGGCACGTTGTCGAGCATGATGCGGGCGACCGCGAGGTTACGGAGGTCATCTAAACCGGTCGTAAATTCGCTTTTGTTAAGTTCACGGGCCAAGTCGTTGTTATCGGGTTGAAACGCGAGCGGGATAAACGACATAAACCCGCCTGTTTCGTCTTGCAGGGCGCGCAGCCGCAGCATGTGATCCATCCGGTCTTCCAACGTCTCGACGTGTCCGTAGAGCATGGTCGCGTTCGTCGGCAGCCCGAGTTCGTGGGCGGTGCGGTGAACGTCCAGCCACCCTTCCGCCGTGACTTTGGCGCGCGCGATCCGCTGCCGAACGCTCTCGGCAAAGATTTCCGCGCCGCCGCCAGGTAGCGCGATCAGACCTGCGTCTTTAAGGGCGCTCAAGACCTCTCGGTAGCTCATACGGGGCCGGGTGATTTTGCTAAAGTGGTGAATCTCAGCCGCCGTCCACGCTTTGACCTGATAGCCGCGTTCAGAGAGGCCGCGAACCAAATCGAGGTAGTAGTCGAACTTCCGTTTTGGGTGGTGCCCCGACGAGATGTGAACTTCGGTCAGGTCGGGGTGGTGGTGCTCGTCCATATACGCCCAGACGTCCGCCAGTTCCATATCCCAAACGCCCGCTTCGCCCAATTTGCGCTGAAACCCGCAAAAGGTGCAGCCGACGTAGCAGATGTTGGTTTGCGAGAGCCGGAGCGAATGAACAAAGTAAGCTTTATCGCCGTTTAACCGCCTTCGCACCGCGTCGGCGAGGCGGGCGACAGTCGGCAGGTCAGGTGTGTGAAAAAGGGTCATTCCCTCGGCAAAGCTGAGCCGTTCACCGCCCAGAACCTTGTGGGCGAGGGGCAAGAGTGCAGCGTCTTGGACGCGAATAGGGGAGGGCGATGAGACGGTCATAACGCTATTGTAGCGCCATCTAAAGCTTCACTCCGGCATGGGCGTAACCTTAAAAGACGCGAAAAGTCTTACATAGCACTGTAAAAAAGCACGTTGTACAAGCGCTTTGGGCTAAACGCACACACTTGTAGGAGACGCTACGTTAAACTACCCAAAGACGCCTCAAAGAGGCAACTCAGGTAATCGAGGGGACGGGATGGGCGAAATAACCGAGATAAGTCGGCTTGAAGAGGTTCGGCAGCGGCTGAAGGCACATAACCAGGAGCATCTGCTGAATTTTTTCTCCGACCTCACATCGCCGCAAAAGGCTGCGCTGATCGGGCAGCTTGCGGCGCTGAACTGGGACTATTTAGCCGAGCTTACCCAGACGCACGTCCGGCAAAAGCCCGATATGAGCGCTCCTGAGCCGCTCGAGCCTGCACCTTACTATCCAGCGGTACCGGTAAACTCAGACGAATACATACGCGCCCGCGCCTTGGGCGAAACGCTCATCCGAAGCGGACAGGTCGCGGCGTTTACCGTCGCCGGTGGTCAAGGAACGCGCCTCGGTTGGGACGACCCTAAAGGCACCTTTCCGGCGACGCCGCTCCTCCGCAAACCGCTGTTTCAACTCTTCGCCGAACAGCTCGTGAAAACTTCGGAACGCTACGATACGACGATACCTTGGTACATCATGACGAGCGAAACCAACCACGCGGTGACGCAAGACTTTTTTGAAGCGCACAACTATTTCGGGTTGGGCCGTGAGAACGTCGCACTGTTTCCGCAGGGGATGATGCCGAGTTTTAACCCAAGCGGCGCGCTCTTGCTTGCCGAAAGGCACGCCCTGGCGATGAACCCGGACGGGCACGGCGGTAGCCTCGGCGCACTCGCTAAAAACGGTGCCTTAGACAATATGGCGCGGCGCGGCGTGACGCAAATCTCATACTTTCAGGTCGATAATCCGAACGTACGGTGTGTCGATCCGCTTTTCGTCGGACTGCACGCCCAGAACGGCGCGGAGATGTCGTCGAAAATGCTCCGCAAAGTGAACCCCAAGGAGAAAGTCGGTGTGTTTTGTATGGCCGACGGTAAACCTTGCGTGATCGAGTATTCGGATATGCCCGACGTACTCGCCGAGCTTCAAGACGAACACGGCGCGCTTAAGTTCGGCGCGGGCTCGATTGCCATTCATATGATTTCAGTAGCGTTTGCGCAGCGGCTTACGAAAGGTAAAGGCGACCGCATAGGGCTACCTTTTCACCGCGCTGAAAAAGCTGTGACCTATATCGACCCAGCCACCGGTGAGCAGGTCGTCCCGACCGCGCCCAACGCCGTTAAGCTCGAGCGCTTTATCTTCGACGCCTTGCCGCTCGCCACGCGCAGTATCATTCTGGAAACCGACCGCGTCGAGGAGTTTGCGCCGATTAAAAACGCTTCGGGAAACGACTCGCCCGAAAGCAGCAAAAAGCTGCAGACGTTGCGGGCGGCGCGCTGGCTTGAAGCGAACGGCGTCAAGGTTCCTTACAAAGACGGTGAAGTTGACGCGGTGATTGAAATCAGCCCGTTGACCGCACTTTCGGCTGAAGATTTGGCTGACGCTGAGTTGCCCGAGGTTGTCGAACCGGGCGCAAAGCTGATGTTATAGAGCAGTTTGCCCTAAGCAAAAAGGGGCTCGAGTTCGCTCGAGCCCCTTCCCTGTACCAGAGCTTGGGTCAAGCTAGCTGCTAAAGGTAAACGGATCGACCGGAATACACGACTCAGCCAAGCAGAGCCAAATATAGTAGTGATTGACCTCTGCACCTGTAACGTTTGTAATCGAATCGTGCGTTCCTTCTTGCAGGTCGAAGGCCAGCTCACCGATAAGGTTTACCGGCAAAAACTGCGTTGCATCATCGAAGTGTTCTCCGTGAAAAACGACGTAAACATCTTGACTCGGTTCGTAATCGACGGGCTCGAGCTGTAGTCTATCTTCCTTAGCTCTTATACTTCCTTAGCTCTTACATTTGGTCACAGACTGCTTTTTACCGGCGGCGTCAAGCTCCTCAGCCTTCCGGGTAACGCGTAGGTGATCTGGTAATTGACGCGTATGTATCGCGCCCTTTTAGGTTCGCAACTCCTCATTGGGTAGGCTGTCTGGATGCGCTCCCTGACCTTACTGACGATCTTCTCTACCTGGTGGCCACTGGCGGCAAGCTGGCTTTTTATGAGCGTCGAGCAGCCTTTGGTGGGCGCGCTTATCGCCCGCCTAGACAACCCGACCGTGCAACTTGCAGCCCTCGGCGGCGTCGTCTTCCCGCTCGCGCTCCTTATCGAAGCGCCGATCATGATGCTCTTGGCAGCTTCGACGGCGCTCTCTAAGACGCGAGGGTCTTACCGCTTTATCTTCCGCTTTATGATGCTTGTGGGTTTTAGCCTTACCGTACTGCACGCACTTTTGGCCTTTACGCCGCTCTATAATCTAGTTGTCGTCGGGTTCTTGAAGCCACCGCTCGAGGTCGTCCAACCCGCCCGCTGGGGCCTGATGATCATGCTGCCTTTTACCTGGTCTATCGCCTACCGCCGGTTTCACCAAGGGGTTCTGATTCGTAACGGTCGTTCGCTTTCGGTCAGTGTCGGTACGGTGATCAGGCTCTGCGCGCTCCTGCTGGGGTGCACCGCCGGGTTTGTCCTGGGCTTGCCGGGAATCGTTGCCGGTACGATGGGCATCTCTACAGGGGTGCTCGCCGAAGCGATTTTTATCGGGGTGCGGGTTCGGCCTATCGTCCGCCACGGCCTGCCGGACACCGCCGAAAACGAACCCGAGCCGCTGACCTGGCCGGTCTTTAGGCGGTTTTACGCGCCACTGGCGCTGACGAGTCTGCTTCTCCTACTCGTCCAACCGCTCGGCAGCGCGGCGCTCAGCCGGATGCCGCTGGCGCTCGAGTCGCTCGCCGCGTGGCCGGTACTGGCGTCGTTTATCTTTCTTTTTAGGGGGATGGGGATGGCGTATAACGAGGTCATGGTCGCGACGCTCGAGACACCCGGTGCGTGGCGGAAACTGCGCCGCTTTGCGCTATTAATTTCCGCGCTGATGAGCGCCCTGCTGCTCTTCGTCGCGTTTACCCCGTTAGCTAGAGGTTATTTCGGCACGGTTTTAGGTCTCAAACCCGAACTCGTCGCGCTGGCGAGCAGCGGTCTTTTGCTGGCGTGTGCCTGGCCCGCGCTGACGGTATATCAGAGCTATTATCAGGGTATCTTGGTGCACAGCGGCGAGACGGGGCGCGTGACGCAGTCCGTGATCGTGTCGCTTTTGGCCAGCGTGTTGCTGCTCGGGGGCGGCGCACTGCTCGGGACGCTGCCGGGGCTTTACGTCGTCACGCTAGCGTTTGTGGTGGGGAGCGCCGTACAGGTGTTCTGGTTGGCGCACTCGAGCCAGGCGGTCTTAAAACGCTTGCAAACGCTCGAATTGCCCGCAGGCGTTCGCCCTGCCGGGGCGACAGACTAACGGTCCCACGCTGCTAGTCAAGCCTTAGCACCATAAACGTTATACTTGGCTCATAAGAGCTGCGCCTGATTAAAAGCGCCGCGCGTGCGGAAAGATGTTCGTTCATTACCCGAGATACAAAAGAGGTTGATTTGGGAGTACCGGATATTCGGTTTCCTTACAAACTCCAAGGCGAACCAGCTGAAAGCAGGTTGTAGGTGACTCAAAAACGCATGTGGGGCGGACGTTTCTCCGACAGTACCGACGCGCTGGTTGAACAGTTTAATGCTTCGGTAACGTTCGACAAGCGGCTGGCGCTGCAAGATATTCGGGGTTCTATTGCCCACGCGACGATGTTAGGCGAGACGGGTATCGTAAGCGCAGACGAGGCGGCGCAGCTCATCACCGGACTTAAAGAGCTGCAAAAAGAGGTTGAAGCCGGGACGTTTACGTGGCGTACCGAGTTAGAAGACGTGCACATGAACCTCGAGGCCGCCCTGACAGCGCGTATCGGGCCGGTCGGCGGCAAACTCCACACCGCCCGCAGCCGCAACGACCAGGTAGCGACCGATTTTCGGCTCTGGCTCAGGGACGAAACCCACGTGCTGATGGCGCTTTTACACGACCTCCGTACGGCCTTTGTCGAGGTAGCCGACCACCATCTGGGCGTCATCATGCCGGGCTACACGCACCTCCAGGTGGCGCAACCCGTGCTGTTATCGCATCACCTGCTGGCTTATTTTGAGATGTTTACCCGCGACGCCGAACGGCTACAAGACTCGCTCAAACGCCTCAACGTCTCGCCGCTCGGGGCCGGGGCACTTGCTGGAACAGGGTTCCCCATCGACCGCGAACGCACCGCTGAACTTCTCGGTTTCGACCGACCCGCCCGTAACTCGCTCGACGCCGTGTCCGACCGCGATTTCGTAGTAGAGTTTTTCGGTGCAGCCAGCCTTATTATGATGCACCTTTCAAGGTTGTCCGAAGAGCTGATCTTGTGGTCGTCGCAAGAGTTCGGTTTCGTCACGCTGCCGGACTCGCATACGACGGGCTCGTCGATCATGCCGCAAAAAAAGAATCCGGACGTGTCCGAACTCACGCGCGGCAAAACCGGGCGTGTTTACGGGCATCTTTTGGGACTCCTCACAACCCTTAAAGGCTTACCGCTCGCCTACAACAAAGACCTGCAAGAGGACAAAGAGGGCGCGTTCGACGCCGCCGACACGCTCCGCATCTGTTTGCGGCTGACCACCGACTTGCTTCCCAAACTCACCTTTAACGAAACGCGGCTGTACTACGCGGCCGGGCGCGCCTACTCGAACGCAACCGATTTAGCGGATTACCTCTCCCAAAAAGGTCTTCCCTTTCGCGCTGCGCATAAGGTCGTAGGCAAACTCGTGGCGCTTGGCGTACAAGAGGGAAAAGATTTGCAAGAGCTGAGCCTGGCCGAGCTGCGAAACATCTCAGAATTGATCGGCGAAGATGTTTTTGAGGTACTAAAGCTCGAGACCGTCGTAAACGTGCGCTCGAGCTACGGCGGCACCGCGCTCGGTCAAGTCGAAATGCAGGTGCAGGCCGCTAAGGAGCTGTTACGTGGAAACGACTGAAGCCGTGCCAAAGGCAGAACCCAGCTCGGTGACAGTACGTCCCGCGAGGGCTGAAGACGTTGTAAACATCTTTGAAACCATCGGGTATTGGGCCGGACAAGGCAAGATGCTGGTGCGGCCGATGCAAAACATCTTCGAAAACCTGCGCGACTTTTTCGTCGCCGAAGTGGACGGACAGTTTGCCGGATGCGGGGCGCTGCATATACTCTGGGGCGACATCGCTGAGGTGCGTGGGCTCGCCGTGCGGCCCGGCGTGCAGTCTCGAGGGGTCGGACGTGAGCTGGTCGGGGCGTGCGAAAGCGAGGCGAGGCGCATCGGTGTACCGACGCTTTTCGCCTGGACGTATTCGGTCGGGTTTTTCGAGCGCTGCGGGTTTCGGGTTATCGACAAATCTAGAGAGCTGCACCCGCGCGTCTGGTCGGAGTGTCTGCGCTGCCCGTTTTTTGTCGGGTGTAATGAAAACGGCGTGGTCAAACGGCTTCACGGCGTACCCGAACCGCGCAACCTGCCCGAACCGCCACCGACGCAAGTCCCGCCCGGTATTCGTTAGTCCAAGTAGCAACTGTTTAGAACCGCGCTGAGCGCAAGCTGCGTCCGTCAGCACGTACATTCTGAGACGCGACTGCAGTCGCGCTCGGTAACTGTGGCTTTAGAAACTGTGGCTTTAGAAACTGTGGCTTTAGAAACTGTGGCTTTAGAAACTGTGGCTTTAGAAACTGTGACTTCAGAAACTGTGGCTGCCGGAGCGCCCCAAGCTACTACGTGAGGCGACTAGGCGACGACGCAGTTTTTGCCGCGACGTTTAGCCTCGTAGAGCTTAGCGTCGGCCTGGGCAAGCAGTTTTTCGTGGTCTTTTACGCTCAGGTCAGCGGCTACACCGACGCTGAGCGTCACCCTCAGCCCGGCGTGAACAGCTTCCCAAGGGTGCGTCGCAACAGACTCCCTGATACGTTCGCAAACGCTTAAACTTCCCGGCAGCGGCGTTTGTAAAAAGACGAGCGCAAACTCCTCACCCCCGTAACGCGCGACGATATCGGTGTCGCGGACGAACTGCCTGAATATCTCGGCAACGATCCTAAGCACTTCATCGCCGACCTGATGCGACATCGTATCGTTGACCCGTTTGAAGTCGTCGATATCAACGAGCGCGACGCATAGAGGCGAGCCGTAACGCTCTGCGCTCCTAAACTCGAGCGCCAGCTGCGCCTCTAAATGCCGCCGGTTGTAAAGACCGGTCAACGCGTCTTCGCGGGTCTGCTGCTCGAGCCGCACCGCCTGTTTACGGAGCTGCGCGACAAGCTGCGCATTTTCTTCGTTCGTTGCCTGCAGCGCCCGGTTGAGCGCGTCAAGTTCGGCGTTTTTACGGCGCTCGAGGCCAGCAGATTTTTCCACCTGCTCGAGGTCGAACTGAAGCATAAGGGTGCGCGCTTTTTCGCCCATCTGCTGCTGAGAGAGCCTCTTGTCGAGGGCGTAAAACGTCTTAAAAGATGCGAGTGCTGCCCTAAAATTTTGTGTTTGCTGAAAGTGTTCGGCCAGCGCCTGGTGAAACTGCGCTTCGAGCAGCTTGAAACCGCACGTCTGCGACCTGTCCAGACCATCTTTTAACAGCCCGTAAACCTCTTCTGGCCTGCCCGTAAGCGTGAGCACCCGCGCGACCCCAAGTTGCGCTTCGACCTCGAGCACCGTATAGCCCAGCGCCCGCGCTTCGTGTTCACAGCTGCGAAAATATGCGAGCGCCGTCTCCGGCTCCGCCGCCTCGGTTAACAGCCCCAGCTCGAGCGAAACTTGCGCCAACACCTTGCGGTCGCCGTGCGCTGCGGAAAGTTTCTGCGCCTCGAGCTGCTGAACACGCGCCTGCGCCACGTCGCCTTGACGCCGGTAAAAACGCCCCAGGAGCGCCCGCGCTTCCGCCTCGAGACGGCTGTGCTTGAGTTCACGGGCCAAGCCGAGCGCTTCGAGGGCGTAGTGAAGCGCCCGCTCCGTCTCGCCGAGCCGGTCGTAGACGTTCGCCACGTTTTCAAGCGTTTCGACCTTTCCGTCAGAAACGCCCGTGTCAACTTTGCGCGCCAAAGCCTCGAGGTAAGCGTTGAGCGCCAAAGCGAGTTCGCCGCGCGCCTCTAAACTGTTGCCCTGCACCGTCAGCGCCAGCACCTGCAGCCGCCGGTCGCCGCTCTTTTTGGCAAGCTCGAGGGTCTTTTCACAATGACGCTGCGACGCTTCGTTGTCGCCCAGATGAGACGTGACGACGGCCAAAGAGTGGCTGAGCTGCGCGCGAAGATGCGGCGCTGTGAGAGCGGGTTGCGCGCGCTGCAGCAGCCCCAGCGCTTCGGTAAACTCGCCCCGGCAGATATGCAAGTAGGCAAACTCAAGGGACACTTCGGCGACCTTCGCAGCGTCCGCGAGCCCTTCAAAACGGGTTTTAGCTTCTTGCAGCGTAGCTTCGGCCTCGGGGAAGGCTTCTGCGTCAAGCAGCGCCGCGCCCAAGAGGTGCCAGGCCCGAGCCTGCAGCGCCTCGAGCTGCCCTTGTGCTCTCGTCCACGCTTCGCGGGCGTAGGCGAGTTGCGCCCCAAACGCCGAAGCGTAAAACGCGCTAAACGTCAGTACAAAAAGTGCTTCAACCGCGCCCGCTTCGTAGTTTAACTCGGCGGCCAAACGGTACGCTTCTTGTGCAAGTTCGGCCGTGCTGGAGGGGTCTACAAAACGCTGCGCCCAAGCCTGGGCCGTGAGCGCCTCGACCTGCCCTAAGGACGCCTCGGGAGCCGAACCGGTTTTGGCCTGCACCGTTTTTACCGTGACCCTCTCCCCCATCCTGAGCTTACTATGCACCCACGCCTCTTTCAAAGTTCTTACACCGCGTAACCTTTTACGGCCCCGCTCGGAGCCGTTTATCCGCCGTAAGCTAGACTAACCCTTATGAAGCGCTCCGTTTACGTCGCCTATACGGGCGGTACTATCGGGATGAAACGCACCGCCGGGGGCTACCGTCCGGCACCAGGTTTTTTAGCCGAACAACTCCGCGCGGCCCCGTTTAACGCCCCCGAACTGCCCCGCGTCACGCTACACGAGTACGCGCCGCTGTTAGACTCCGCCGAGACGTCGCCCCGCGACTGGGCTAATATGGCCGCCGACATCACCCAAAGTTACGACGCGTTCGACGGTTTCGTAGTGCTGCACGGTACCGATACGATGGCCTACAGCGCTTCGGCGCTGTCGTTTATGCTGCAGCAGCTCGCCAAACCTGTGATCTTGACCGGATCGCAAATTCCGCTTTCAGAGCTGCGCAGCGACGGGCGTGAAAACCTCGTCACCGCGCTTTTACTCGCAGCGACCGCGCCCCTCGCCGAAGTGTGCCTCTACTTCGGCGGCGCGCTGCTGCGGGGCAACCGCGCCCGCAAGGTCTCCGCGTCGGGGTTCGGGGCGTTTGAGTCGCCCAACGCGCCGCCGCTCGGACAGGTCGGCGTCGAGGTCGAACTCAACCACAAGGCGCTCTTGCCGCCCTCGAGCACGCCACTTAAGCTCGAGCCGCTACAGACCGTTAACGTCGGCGCGCTCAGGTTGTTTCCGGGGATCAGCGCAAATATTTTGCGCAACGTGCTGCGCGAACCGTTGCAGGGCTTGGTACTAGAAACTTACGGCAGCGGCAACGCGCCGCAAGACCCCGACTTTCTAGCGGTGCTGCGCGAGGCGACCTCGAGGGGCGTCGTGATCGTCAACTGTACACAGTGTTGGCGCGGCAGCGTCATGATGGCGAGCTACGCGACCGGGCAGGGGTTGGCGGCGGCGGGCGTGACGAGCGGCTACGACCTCACGCCCGAGGCGGCCCTGACCAAACTGACCTATCTGCTCGGTTTAGGACTTTCACCGGAGACGGTACGGCTCGAAATGCAAAAAAACCTGCGTGGTGAGCTGACCCTGCCCTAAAACTCGGACCTACTCGTGACTGGCGACCTTTTCAGGCGCTACGACCACCTTTTCGTTCTCGAGTGTCAGGTAAACCGCCGCCGCGTTGTTGGCGCAGCTCGCCTCTTCGATTTTTCGGTTCGGGTTCGTGGTGATAAAAAACGCGTAACGCCCCGCCGGAACCTCGGTCAAGTCGAGGTCTTGTTCGTACAACGCCACGTATTCGTCGCCCCAATCCGGCGAGACGCCCTGGATCGCGGCAACCTGCGTAAACCGGACACCGGCTCTGCCGATCAAGCCGCTCCCCAGGTGTATCTGGTCGGTCGTCACGTCTTTAATATCCATCAGGCAAAAACCGACCTTTTGATTGTCGGCGACAAGGTTCAAGCGTCTTCCGTCAGCGCCCACCCTCCAGAGTTCGTAACGGGCGAATTCGCCGAAATGCGGGTGCCCGTGGCGGTGGTCGTAACCTAAGGTACCGACCGGACGGCCCCACTTGGCCTGCCCACCCTCGTAAACGTACCGGTAGACCTCGAGCTGTTCCGCTTGGTTACGTGCGCCGCGCGTCTCGAGCGGCCCCCGACCGTATAAACATCGTAGGGCTCGAGCGGTCTCAGATCGGGGAGCAGATTCGGTATCGGCGTGGTTCGAGCGGTTTCAGATCGGGGTCAGGTTTTACTGTTTTAAGGGACGGTGCGCCAGGTTGAGCCGCGACGCGGAGCGCCCGCCGCGACTGCGCTTCAATTTTGGCGATGCTCCAACGCGCCATCGGCAGTTCGACCTGACGCGGCTTTGTAGCCTCGAGCCGTTACAATACCCCCCCGAGCAGCAGATAGCCTGTAAAAATCACCCTTGCACCCAGCCGCCAAAGGCGCTTAACTACGTTTGTTACCGCTTTTGTCACCTTTGTACCATGACAGAAGAGCATGCTGCAGGCGCGGCTGAGACGCACATTGTGCTGAGTGCACGGCTTTTTTAGGTACGCCCGAATAAAAGGCTCAAGAGTAGCGCCGACCGAAGGGGTATGCTGAAGCTATGGAATATATCGACCTGTTCGCTCAGCGGTCGTTCGCAGCGGATAGACTGCAAAAGGTCCCGGTCTTTACGTCCGAGCGGCTGCTCTGCGATCAGTACTGCCTCGGGCCGGGGCAAGCGCAGCGCGTTCACACGCACGCCGCTGAAGATAAGGTCTATGTGGTTTTAGAAGGTGAAGCGCTCTTCGAAGTAGGCGGTGAACAGGAATTACTTGCCGAAGGCAGCGCCGTGATCGCCCGCGCCGGGGTGCCGCACGGCGTTCGTAACGATTCGGATACGGAACTCGTCTTGCTCGTGATGATGGCCCCGAAACCGGCACATGCCAAATGACCCCCGTAGCGTACCGGTTTACCTCGGACTACCGCTCGATCACCTCGGCGTCGCCGTTACCGACCTCGAGACCGCCTCCCAAACTTACGAACTTTTAGGGCTCGTAAGAGACGGGGACGACGAAGAAGTTCCGGATCAAGGGGTCAGGGTGAGGCTGCTGCGCGGCGGCGAGAGTGCGGTGGAACTACTCGAGCCCCTTACGCCTGAGAGCCCGCTACGGGCGTTTTTAGCCAAACGCGGCCCCGGGATGCACCACGCGGCGTTTCGTACACCTGATCTGGGCGCAGACATCGCCCGGTTGTCGGCCCAAGGCGCAACGCTTATTGGGGATCAACCTCGCTCCGGGCGGCACGGGACCAGCATCATTTTTTTGCACCCTAGTTGGACGGGCGGCGTACTCGTAGAGCTGGTCGAATATCCGCAGCCTTCTTAAACCCTCCAGATTCTTTTTCGGTTTCGCTGCCCTGCTCTGGGCCGGATTGACCTTTTGGCTCTCGTCGTCGCCCGACGCGCAGGGGGTCGGCAGTTTTTTAGACCTCTCGCCGCCGTGGGACAAGCTCTACCACGCAGGCAACTTCGGGGTGTTGGCGGGGCTTCTCTATCTCGCGACAGGCCGCGCGTGGCTGGCTGTGCTGCTCGCGTCGGCTTATGGCGTCTCGGACGAACTTCACCAAGCTTATGTGCCGGGGCGGAGCGCCGACGTGCTCGACTGGCTCGCAGACACCACCGGCGCAATCTTTGCCGTTCTCCTCATCTTCTTTTTCACGCGGCGACGCCGCAAAGCGTGAGCGCGCTAGACTGGGCGGATGCAGGCATATTCTCAACTTTTCCGGGTGACGGCGTGAAAGAGCTTATATGAAACTCGCGCTCGTCGGCGCGGGCAAGATGGGCGGCGCGGTGCTGACCGGGGCGCTTCAAGCGGGCGTTCTCGACGCGTCGGAGGTCGGTATCTATCACCCGGACGAAACGCGGCGAAACGCGCTCGCTGAGACGTTCGGCGTGACGCCCTTGTCCGACGACGGGATTCACGGCGCAGAACGTATCTTAATCGCGGTTAAACCGCAGTCGTTCGGGGAGGTTGCGCCGCTGATCGCGCGGCGCTCGGCGGCTTACATCTCGCTGATGGCCGGTGTTTCAGCGGAGGTGATCGCGCGGCGGGTCGGCAGTAGCCGCGTCGTGCGGGCGATGCCCAACTTGGGCGCGCGGGTCGGCCTGTCGGCAACAGCGGTCGCGGCGCTGCCCCAAGCGACGCCGGACGACCTGAAAACTGCTCAGCAGCTGTTCACTGCCGTCGGCACAGTCTACGCCGTTCCCGAAAGACTGTTCGACGCCTTTACCGGCCTCGCCGGGTCGGGACCGGCTTTCGCAGCCCTTTTCGCCGAAGCTCTAGCCGACGGCGGCGTACGGGTCGGCCTCAGCCGGGAAGTCGCACAAGGTCTCGCCCAACAGGTTTTGGCGGCGAGCGCAGTACTGCTCGAGACCCGCACCCCCGGCAGCCTCAAAGATGAAGTGGCGAGCGCGGGCGGCACCGCGATTACCGGCGTAAAAGCTCTGGAAAAACACGGTCTCCGCTACGCGACGATGCAAGCGGTGGAAGATGCGAGCGTCCGGGCACGGGAGCTGAGCGAAGCGAGCTAGAGCGGGAGTGGCGGCAAGATAAACGTTTTGAGCAGCGCCAGAAACTCTGGTTGCTCGATGGGATAGGGCGGCTCGTAAGGGGAATGGGTGGTCTCGAGGGCGTCGAACTGCTCACACGTCAAGGTTTGAACCGCCCAGCGCTGCCAGTCAGCAGTGCCGTCGTCTTGCACGACAACCTGGTAGTGACGTGCGTAAGGCGAACCGCTCGTGACCGCGCCGAAATACTCGGGGTGCGTTTCAGAATCTGTTGAGCGGTAAAAAAGTAGCGTGGCAGGCATCGGTGGTGAACCGGCAGCTAGAGAATCCCGCCACCCAGAAAAAGCCGGACGACGCTAAAAACGAGCACCACGGCGTTGAAGTTGCGCCCGCTGGTGCGCGCGTCGAACATGCCGATGATCAGACCGATGAGCGCGATAGGAATGGCAAACCAGTTGAGGATGCCTAACAGTGGGATAAAGCCGACGAGGGCAATCACGAGGGCGACAACCCCGATAAGGACAGAGATAACGTTCATAAAGGTAGTTTAAGCCGTTCCGGGCTCGAGTACCACTACCGACCTGTTCTTAAAGCTGATAAGCTGCCGTACAGTGCGTAACCGAAAATAACTGCGGCTGATACGGATTCCGCTCAATTCCTTGTGACCGAGTCGTGCGTTCGGTGGTCATCCGTACCGCTCATCCACATCTTTTTTCCACCCGGCAAGGCGTCTTCAACTGGGCGCTACTTCACCTTACGCTATGCAACCATCAGCATTTCCAAGAGAGGTTGATACAAGTATCACCTCAGAATATGTGTGCCAGTCAGTAAAACTCATACCGAGAGCGTTTCCGTCCGGATGATACTTACTACCTGCCGTTACAGAGACTTATAGCGCCGCTTTGAAGCGGCGACGGCAGGGACAGGCCGTGCCTACCTGTAACGCCACCTCCCGTTAAAGACGTTTGCTCGGATTAATGAAGCATTAATCCGAATTCGTATACGCGAAGCTCCGCAGCGAGCGTGTACCAGGGAAACACCGCCACCGCGTGACGCAGCCGCTCACAGATGACCGTAGCCCCGACTGACGCCGTTTCAGGCAGCAAAAATGCAAACTCTTCGCCGCCGTAGCGGGCCACGGTATCGGCGCTTCTCAGTAAGTGCTGAAATATCGTCGAGACCGTTACGAGCACCCGGTCGCCTAAAAGGTACGAGAAGCGGTCGTTGATCTCTTTGAAATCGTCGAGGTCACACAAAACGACACTTAAAGGTTTCCCGAAACGGCGCGCACCGCTGAAGGCTTGGGACAGCTGGGCGTCGAAGTAACGACGGTTATAGAGGCCGGTCAGAGCGTCTTCGTTCGCCTGCTACTCGAGTTGTACCAGCAGCGCCGACTTTTCCTGATCGGCTTTGCGGAGAGAGGCGGTGAGCAGCGCAAGTTCGCGGTTCGCCCCGGCGAGTTCGACATTTTTAAGTCGGTACAGCTCCCTCTCCCGCTCGACTTGTTCAAGCTCGAAGCGGACACGTAGGCTGTGCAGTCTCCCGTTGGTCACCTCGCTATGAACTATGAAGCTCGTCTCTGAGCTTATGACAGCTCTCGTAGTGCGTGAGCGCCTCCAGAAAGCACCCGCTCCGTCTATACGCCTTCGCGAGCACGTCATGGGCCTTAGCGAGAACTTCGCGGCTGGCGATCGCCGCAGCGGTTTCAAGGGCGCGGTGCAGCTGCTCAAGCGCCAGCTCGAGTTGCCCCTCTTGGGTCAGCAGAGCACCCAGCAAGATACAGGTTTCAGCCTGCCCTTTTTGATTCTTGACCGCTTCTTTAAGGGCGAGGCTCCGCTCGAGCGCGCCCTCAAAGTGACCCTGGTCCAACGCGATGATCCCAAAGGTCGAAAGTGCCGCTTCGGTTCCTGCTTCGTCGCCCAGCGCCTTAAACTGCTCGAGCGCCGCCGACGCGTCGTCAAGCGCGGCCTCGGGATCAGCCAGACGTAACCGGCAGCGACTCCTGACCTCAAGGCTCCAGGCTTGACCGTGAGGATAGGCAGCCTCTTGAGCGAGGCGGTACGCTCTTTCACAAAGAGCTAACGCCCCCGCGCTATTTGAACGCCACTGACGCCGGGCCAGCTCATTAAGCGCGTCGATCTCGGCTCGAGCGGTTTGCTGGGATAAAGGTTCGGGTAGTGTCAAGGTGAAAAACAACTTTTTGACTGACAAGCGGCTTTTTGGTGAGGTGAAAAGCTGAGATGAAATCCTAGTCTTGGATCATACCGTGCTCGCTAGACTGTCTAGTCTAGGTTCTAGTTGACGGTTCAATCTGGCAACCTCAGGTTGTTTTCGTACAGGACTTAAGGATATATAGCATTCAAGCAGTTAGAGACTACAGAAAGCATCGTCAACTTTGTCACGGAAAAGGCGGTCTAGAGGGTGTTTGAGAAATCCCCCCACCTATGTTTAGGTAGGGGGTGAATGATACAGCAAAAGCAGTATACAACGGACATAAAAGAGCAAGAATGGCGCATTCTCGAGCCTTACTTAAGGAGGCT
>JAABUN010001356.1_pt1 | contig 54712 bp, 49 predicted proteins | sample 5559311 | NCBI WGS metagenome assembly JAABUN01 (sample SAMN10711877, study PRJNA513370) | rock metagenome | isolation source: Antarctica rocks | place: Antarctica: Victoria Land, Siegfried Peak sud
TTTCCCTTGGGTACATATAGCCATAAGCAACATGAAAAAGAAAATTATCGGGCTTCATCATCATATAAAAAATGAGTACATGCAAAACTACCTAAGCGAATTTTGCTACAAGTTTAACAGAAGAAAGCCAGGAATAGACTTGTTTGAAAAATTGATCACAGCAACTTTAGCATCTGCATGGTATAAGCCTTATGCTTAATAGCGGATAGTCATTAAATTTTAATTATACACTGGTACAACCATACCGAACACTTAAAGCTTTTCTTCCCATATCTGACTTTCTGCTATTACAAACCTTAACATTTCAATACTTCCTTATGATTCTGTTAAATCCTTAACAATCATTGAAGTGGCTCAAAATGATCCAGAGTACTTGCAATATGGTTTTAATGCAAGCAACAATTGAAATAGTTTATAAGGAGTTCAGGTGAGATATAAAAAATTGTCAGCTGATTAACATTGAGAAAATCAAATTCTGATGTGTCTGCCCTGCTGTTTGATGCAGTTAGGCACTAATTACTTTATTTTTGTTTTATGAGACACATTGTTATTGTTTTTCTTATTCTCATATCAACAGCAAAAGCATTTGCACAGGATAAATGGAGCCTGCAGAAATGCGTGGATTATGCCTTAAAGAATAATGTTTCGGTAAAACAATCAGACGTGCAGGCACGCATTTCTGCAATTGCCGCTAAGCAAAGCAAGATGACCCTTTATCCGAGCCTTACAGGTAATATAGGCAGCAGTTACCAGCATGGTTTAACAACTAATCCTACGACTAATATACTTGAAAGCTCCAGCTATATATCCGGAAATATGAATCTTCAGGCTAGCTATAATATTTTTAACTGGAATGCACGTAAAAATACAATTGCTGCCAATAACCTTAATTTACAAGCTGATGAAATTGGAATTGATAAAGCGAAAAATGATATTTCTTTATCTGTAGCCAATGCTTTTTTACAGGTAATGCTGCGCCGCGAGCAGGCAAGAATTAGTGAAGTTCAAATGAATCAATCAAGGGCGCAATTATCAAATACCCTTAAATTGGTTAATGCCGGAAGCCAGCCCGAATTGAATGCAATTCAACTGGAAGCTCAGCTTGCAAAAGACAGTTCAGCATTGTTACAGGCCAATGCACTTATAGAACAGGCCTTAATTAATCTGAAAACATTTCTTAATTATGATTTCACTTTGCCTTTTGACATTGCAGATCCGTCTGTAGATGATATACCTATCGAAAATATAACCGATTTGCAGCCGCAAGCGGTGTATAGAATAGCTCTAAATTCTCAACCCCTTCAAAAAATGTACAAAATCCGGATAGAAGCGGCTAATAAACAGGTAAAAGCTGCCAGGGGATATATGTACCCCGGCTTAGCAGCTTTTGGAGGAATGAGTACCCGTGCAATTAATGCGCAACGGCCTGTTTATGGTGTTCTGCCTGCTCAGCCTGACGGATCTTATGTTAAAGTAGCCGGAACTGACTATCCTGTTTTCTCCCCTTCTTTTGGTATTGTAAATTATAGCGGAACTCCTTTACTTAAGCAGTTGAATCAAAACCTTGGGCAAGACATTGGCATAGGTATAAACTTTTCCATTTTTAATAATTATACCAGCAGAACCCAATGGGAAAGAGCTAAAGCAAATGTAATACAACTGCAGTTGCAGGACGAGCAGGAAAATTTAAACCTGAAAGCAAATATATACAATGCTTACCAGGACGCTTTTTCATCGTACCAGAAATACATGGCATCACAAAGAACAGTAGCCTACTCTCAAAAGGCATTAGATATATCTAAAAAGAGATTTGACATCGGATTGCTTGGAACGCTGGAATATATAATCACTCAAAATAATCTCTATCTTGCTCAAATAGAAGAAGTAAGCAATCATTATGATTTTGTGTTTAAGATGAAAGTGCTTGAGTTCTATAAAGGACAGGGAATAAAATTATAATTCATTAAAACGGTGAAGTAAAAGAAAAACAGAATTTAAGGTATGAATAAAAAGCTGTTATGGATTATCAGTGTATTGATTGCAGTGATCCTGCTATTAGTGGTTCTGAAAAAGAAAGGGGTTATCGGAAAAGAAGAAGGAATAAAAGTAACTGCAGAAAAAGCAGCTAACCGTACTATTATTGAAACGGTAAATGCCAGTGGTAAAGTTTATCCTGAAGTAGAAGTAAAGGTAAGTCCTGATATCAGCGGTGAAATAGTAGAGCTGAATGTAAGCGAAGGAGACAGTGTGCGTAAAGGCCAGGTGCTTGCACGCATTTATGCAGACATTTATAATTCGCAAAGGGACCAGGCCGCAGCCGTTGTTAACCAGTACCAGGCACAAGTGTTAAATTCAACAGCGCAGCTAGATGCATTGAAAGCAACTTTTGACCAGGCAGAAGTAACGTATAAGAGGCAAAAGCAATTATTAGATGATAAAGTTATTTCACGTGCAGAATTTGAACAGGCAGACCAGGCTATGAAAACTGCGCGGGCACAATACAATGCGGCAGTGGAGGGTATAAAAGGCTCACAGGCTACTGTACAAAGTGCACAGGCGCAATTGTCCAGGGCCAATAAAGATGTGAGCCGTGCAACACTGGTGGCACCGATGAGTGGTGTGGTAAGTTTGCTTGCAGTAAAAAAAGGAGAGCGGGTAGTGGGTACGGCCCAAATGGCCGGTACTGAAATGCTGCGTGTAGCCGATATGAATGTGATGGAGCTGAGAGTGAATGTCGGGGAAAATGACATTCCGAAAGTACAGTTAAATGATAGCGCTTTGGTTGAGGTAGACGCCTATGCAAACAGGAAGTTTAAGGGTATTGTTACCAAGATTGCGAGCAGTAATACAACTGCGGCTCAGACTGCTTTAGCCGGTACCAGTACCGAGGTTACAAATTATGAAGTACATATTCGTTTGTTGCCCGAGAGCTACGTGGACTTGCTGGCAGGAAAAAAAACAAAACTTTCTCCCTTCAGGCCTGGTATGAATGCAAGTGCAGATATTCAAACCAAGACGCATAATAATGTTTTGGCTGTTCCAATAAATGCTGTTACTACAAGAGACAAAAAAGGAGATATGCCAACAGGTGATAAAAAAGACGATAAAGAAAATAATAATGATAATAATAGCCAGGAACCTCCGGTAAATGTGGAAGACCTTGAAGAAGTCGTATTTGTACTGCAGGGGGATAACACAACAGTAAAGAAGGTAAAGGTACAAACTGATATACAAGACATAAACAACATAGAAATTTTAAGTGGATTAAAGGCTGGTGATATGGTGATAACAGGGCCATATAACCTGGTAAGTAAAACTTTGAAAGACGGAGACAAAGTAAAGATTGTACCTAAAGAGCAACTCTTTGAAGAGAATAACGGGAAATAATCAGAGTTCGAATTGAACCCTTCATTTCTGAATAAGCACGCTTTTGTATGTTTGTTCAACATTTAAAGATCGTTAATGAATTTTGGAATCATAGGAAGCGGAAGCTGGGCAACAGCACTGGCGAAAATATTGACAAATAATAACAACCCTATACATTGGTGGATACGAAATTCAGGTACGATACGACATCTGCAGCAGAGAGGGCACAATCCTCATTATCTGAGTTCTGCTTACTTTAATACTTCTTTATTAAGGTTGAATGAAAATATTGAAGAGGTAATTAAAGACTCAGATGTTTTAGTTATAGCAGTCCCTTCAGCTTTTATTGAAAACGCTTTGGAAACGTTGCCTGCAGATATTTTTGAAAATAAAAAGGTTGTTTCTGCTATAAAGGGCATCTTGCCCTCGTGCAATTATTTGCTTAATGATTATTTATATCAAAATTTCCAGGTAGATCTTTCAGATTATTTTACCGTTTTAGGACCCTGTCATGCGGAAGAAGTAGCTTCAGAAAAGCTTTCTTATCTCACCTTCTCAGGAGTAGATGAAGATCTCGCTGCACAAATTGGAGAACATTTTCATACCGAATATTTAAATACGGTCGTAAATCATGATGTTGTTGGTGTTCAGTATGCTGCTGTGTTAAAAAATATTTATGCCTTAGGTGCAGGCATTGCTCATGGACTTGAATATGGTGACAATTTTTTAAGCGTGTACATTGCTAATGCAGCAAGCGAAATGGTTTCTTTTTTACGAAAAGTGGTTGGCGATGGGGTTTGCAGCCAGGTAAATTATACTTCATCGGTTTACCTCGGCGACTTGCTTGTAACCTGCTACAGCTTATATAGCCGAAACCGAACTTTTGGCAATATGCTGGGCAAAGGATATTCAGTACAATCAGCACAATTAGAATTAAACATGGTAGCAGAAGGTTTCAATGCGAGTAAATGTATATTTAAAACTAATGAAAAAGTAGGTGCAAAAATGCCAATTGCAAAAACAATATACCATATCTTATGGCAACAAATGCCGGCGGCAGAAGGGTTTAAAAATATTGAGGCTATTCTGGTATAGGATAAATCTTAGAAAGAAAAAAGTTTGCATGTATTTGCTATGTTCAAAGGATGATTGCAGAAAAGTTGTTTCTATCTTGGGAGTAAGATGAAGGCAAAGTCGCTATACTGGAGGCGCCGGATTATTGGAAGAATATATTAATTCAAAAGCATCACTCCGCCTTGTTTAAATTAAGTGTTGTGTTTACTTTAGGATTTCAGGAGTTAAATCTTCGGTTATTTCTGCATCTTTGTTTTATGATACAGATTTCTAAAGCGATATATACTCTATTAATACTGACATTATTAGTAAGTGGTATTAGTTGCAGCAAAAAATCGAATGTAATGGAAGAAATTCCTGAGCCGCAATATAAAACACAAAATGTAGTTATAGTAATGGTAGACGGAGCAAGGTACACAGAAACCTGGGGTGATCTGTCACATAAATATATTCCTAGGCGTTATGAAATGCTTCAGCAAGGTGTGTTATGCTCCGCATTTTCTAATAATGGTACTACCTCTACCGTCCCTGGACATATTGCGACAACAACTGGTTTCTACCAACAAATCGCTAACGATGGAACTGCCTATCCCGATAAATCTTCTTTGTTTCAGCACTGGCTGCAGACATCAGCAAAGGACTCTTCAAAAGCCTGGGTAATTACAACAAAGGATAAGTTGGAGGTATTATCAGACTGCACAGATCCCGAATGGAAAGGGAAATACAGGCCTATGAGAGATTGCGGAGTTGCGGGGCTTGGCACAGGATATCGAAATGATAAAGAAACATTTAATCATGCCACGGCAACACTAAACTCAAATCATCCGCAATTGGTATTGATAAACTTTAAGCAACCCGACGCAGCAGGCCATGCTGCTGATTCCGCAGCGTATTTAAAAGGAATTACCGATACTGATAATTACATTTATCTGTTATGGCAACAACTTCAAAGCGACGATTTTTATAAGGATAAAACAACAATGATTGTGACTAACGACCATGGCCGTCATACAGCCGGACACCTGGACGGATATGTTAGTCATGGGGATACATGTGAGGGATGCAGGCATATTGAATTTTTCGCTATCGGTCCCGATTTTAAGAAAAATTATATTGCAGAAACTCCTTATGAGCAAATTGATATTACATCTACAGTCGCAGAATTAATGAATTTTGAAATGCCGGATGCAAAGGGCAAAATTATTTCTGATATATTTATAGCATTACATTAAAAATCAAAACCTGGAATAGGTTTGCAGAAATAAATAGACTATTGAAAGATAAACTGTAAAGACCTGAAACAGAAGTTTAACTAGGCAGAAAAGAAAGCAAAGATTTTACAATAGAAACAAATCTGCCGCTATTCCATCCGCTAATAATTTCCCTTCTGTTGTAGTTTTTAAATGATTATTTTCAACTGTAAGATGGTAATGATTAATATGAGGCTCAGCAGTTTTAATAAGAGATTCAAATTTATCTTGTCCGAAGTTTTGTTTTACTTTTTCCAATGAAATGCCTTCCATAGTTCGAAGGCTTGTCATTATGTATTCATTCAACCGCTGTTCCGTTGTTAATACTTCTGCCTCAAAAGGCACAAGCCCTTTTACAATACTTTGAATATATAAAGCATTATTAGCAACGTTCCATTGGCGGCTGGTTCCATTATAAGAATGGGCTGATGGTCCTAATCCTAAATAAGGTTTCCCCTGCCAATAGCTGCTGTTGTGCCTGCTTCTATAACCAGGTTTTGCAAAGTTTGAAATTTCATAATGTTCGTAACCGGCTTCTTTCATCCATTGCATCAGCAACTCAAAATGCCGGGCCTGTTTTTCTGTATCTACATCAGCAAAGGCTTTTTGTTTTATCAATTTTTCAAGAGCAGTTTTTGGCTCGACGGTAAGTGCATAACATGAAAGGTGAGGAATTTGTAAAGCAATAGCAGTCTCCACATTTTTCTCCCAGGCTTCATCAGACAAAGTGGGAGTGCCATAAATCAAATCAATGGTCAGATTACTAAAACCGGCTTTTTGGGCAAGAATAATGCAGTCAGCAGCTTGTTGTGCATTGTGGGCCCTGTTCATCCATTGCAAATCTTGCTGGAAAAACGATTGTATACCAATACTTAACCGGTTTATCCCGATTTCTTTCCATTCTTCCAGCTTCTCTGGTGCTACATCGTCGGGGTTAGCTTCTAAAGTTATTTCAGCATTATTTTCAAATATAAAATTTTTTTGCAGCATGGAAAAAATGTCCTTAATATTTGCCGAAGGCAAAATGGATGGCGTACCTCCACCAAAATAAACAGTGGAAACAGGCTCTGTAAGATAATTTTGCTGCAATTCAATTTCATGCAACAAAGCGGTTACAAAATTTTCCTGTAATTGAATAGAAGTGGAAAAATGAAAGTTGCAATAGTGGCAGGCTTTTCTGCAAAAAGGAATATGAATATAAACACCTGCCATATAAGCCGGAACTTTTGTAATCTTGTTTAACTAAATGGCAAAAGTAACCAGATATATATTGATTGCAGCGTTAGGCATGTTAATGTCTTGCATCTTCTTTATGCACGTTTATTGTCAGAATAATTACCGGCTTGTTATTTACTCTATAGACCAGGATAGCTTATTTATTGCACGAAATCTTGGTTTAAAATCTTCGTTTAACAGTGTTTTAGATTGCAGTGATTATGTAAATAAGCTGCCTTTTCTTTTGCAGCAGAAAGGATACCTTTCATCCTCTGTTGACAGTATAATAGGAATTGGTAATCAAACTATTATTTATCTTTTTTTGGGTGAAAAATATGATTTGCTCAATCTTCATATTCGCGAACAGGATAAGAATTATCTTCAACAGGCCGGGTGGGAGTACAGGAATGACGAAAAAAAGACTTTAGATTTTACCGGTTACAGACAAGCTACAAACAGACTGTTGGATTATTTTGAGAATAATGGCTATCCTTTTGCAAAAATAAACTTAGACAGTGTTGCAATTTCTGATAAACAAATAGAAGCAGTTCTCAATATTGATAAAGGTTTTCCATACCGTATAGACAGCATCAGAATGTATGGTCCTGCAAAAATTTCACGAAATTTTATTCATCATTATCTAGATATAGAAAAAGGATCCCCTTACAATAAAAAAAAGCTGGAAAAAATTAACCAGCGGTTACTGGAACTGCCTTATCTCGAACAGATACAACCCTGGGACCTAACAATGCTTAATACGGGCAGTCTTATAAACCTTTATTTAGGCACAAAAAAGAATAACCAGATAAATGTTTTGGCTGGTTTCTTACCCTCTAATCAACAACTCGGCGGCAAATTATTACTAACAGTTGACGCTAACCTGCAACTGCAGAATGCACTTGGCGGAGGGGAACATTTTGGTCTCGTATGGCAACAAATACAACCAAAATCGCCACGTCTTAACCTGCAGTTTACACAGCCTTACATGTTTAATTCACCTTTTGGTGTTGATTTTTTGTTTGACCTTTATAAAAAAGACTCTTCATTTTTAAATATCAATGGCCAATTAGGGTTGTTATACACGTTATCACCTAATAAAACCGGAAAAGTATTTTTACAAACACAGCGGACAAATGTGCTGCAGGTAGATACATTCAATATTAAAGCTTCCAGACGATTACCTGATATTGGAGATGTTAGTTCAGTCAATCTCGGCATTGATTACGATATTGCAAATACTGATTACAAATTTAATCCCCGGCACGGAAATGAACTTACAATTTCTGCCGTTGGGGGAAATAAAACTATAAGCAAGAATACAGCGATTACTCAGATAAGAGACTCTTCCTTTGATTACGGTACATTGTACGATTCTATTAAGTTGAAGGCCTCCCAATTAAGGCTGAAAATTAAAGCTGCACAGTATTTCAAGACCGGCAAGCAAACTGTATTAAAGACCGGTATAAATGCAGGCTGGTATAAAAGCCCGGGTTATTTTAGAAATGAATTGTTTCAGATAGGAGGCTATAGGTTGCTGAGGGGTTTTGATGAAGAAAGTATTTATGCAAATAAATATGTTGTTGGAACCGTTGAGTATCGCTACCTGGTAGGAGTGAACTCAAACTTTTTTGTTTTTAGTGATGTTGGCTGGACTGATGACCGCATAGTTGAGCAATCGAAAACGTATTTAGGTGCAGGTATAGGACTTTCCTTTGAAACAAAAGGAGGTATCTTCAATCTAAGTTATGCTATTGGCAAACGCAACGACCTTAACTTCGACATAAAGCAATCAAAAATTCACATTGGGTATGTAAGCATTTTTTAGAGATTACAAATAAGAACGGTCTTGCAGTAATATTTTTTTCCCTGTCATCCGGCTAAGATATTTTTGCCCACTAATAACGCTGATTGAAAAAACTGCTTTTTATATTATTTTTTTCGTTTGTTGGTTTTTGTGCCTTTGCACAATCGGATACCGGTAAATTGACCAAAGCCCATGATACTCCAGCACATACACCTTCACAGGTAACAGTAAAAGAAATTAAAAAGCGTGTTATCACGGATACTTTCAGGAATTCTATCCCGGATACTCTCAAGAAACGAGACAGTCTTGCAAAAGTTGATTCTATACCACCTCCATTTTCTGATACTGATAAAATTCCGGCTGGAGATACTGGTAAAGACTCTGCCGCAGTGGCAACTATCAAAAAACCAATTGATTCTATCTACCTTAAATTATTAGATAACCCTTTCTTACGAACCAAAGAAAAACCAATTTATCTGGTTATAAATGAACGACGGATACAGTCTAAAGATCAAATCTTTTACCTGCTTTCAGGCCTGCTGCTGTTTTTGGCTTTTATAAGACTGGCCTTTAGCAGATATTTTAAAAATATTTTTAAACTGTTTTTTCAGCCTTCGTTCCGGCAAAAGCAAACACGTGAGCAATTGCAACAGAGCAACCTTCCCTCTCTCCTGCTTAATTTGTTTTTTATTCTTTCTGCAGGTATTTATATTTCATTTTTGCTTCAACATTATCACCTGTTAAACCTGGGTTTCTGGTGGCTTTTGTTATATACAAATGCATCTTTGCTTGTATTATACCTGTTCAAATTTATCTTATTAAGTTTTGCAGGATGGGTATTTGATGTAAAGGAAGCTACAGAAGCTTACGTATTTGCAGTATATCTCATCAATAAAATTCTTGGCGTCATTCTTATTCCATTCACTCTGGTGATAGCATTTTCCGAACCACCTGTTATTAACATCTCTATTACAATTTCCATATTAATCGTTTTCCTATTGTTTATTTATAGGTACCTCGTTTCTTACCCATCAGTACGCAGAGAAGTGAAAGTGAGTGTTTTGCATTTTCTCTTTTACATTTGCGCCTTTGAAATCATGCCCCTTTTACTCATTTACAAGACGTTAATCATTTTTTTCAATAAGAGTCACTAATTTTGCATTAAATATAGGAGCAAAGCATGGTTAAAAACGGGGCAATAACCGGAATTCCCGGTAAAACTGTGAAGAAAATTCTAATAACCCAACCTAGACCGGAAAACGAAAAATCGCCCTATTTTGAGCTGGCGAAGAAATATAATATAGACCTTGTTTTTCATCCATTTATAAGACTTGAAGGTATACCGGCAAGAGAATTTCGAAAACAAAAAATTGATATTTCCAGTTTTTCCGCCGTCATTTTTACAAGCCGTAATGCTATTGACCATTTTTTCAGGATTTGCGAAGAAATGAAGGTTACTATAAGCCAGGAAACGAAATACTTTTGTATAACTGAGGCTGTAGCATTATACCTGCAAAAATTTATACTATACCGAAAACGAAAGGTTTTTTACGGTGCTGATGGCACCAATAAAAGTATGTTTGATGCTATAAATAAGCATAAGGAGAATGAAAAGTTTTTATACGTATGCAGCGAAAACCAGCAGGACAATGAGATCGTTAATTGGCTTAAGAACAACAAATGCGGTTTTGCCCTTGCCTTTATGTACCGTACTATAAGCAATGAAATTGCTCCCGTAATGGATGCTCAGTATGATATCATTTGTTTTTTTACTCCCACCGGTGTAAAAAGCCTTTTTGACAATATCCCCTCATTTCAACAACAGGAAACATCTATAGGTGCTTTTGGGAACAATACATTTAAAGCAGTGGAAGATGCCGGGCTGAGTTTAGAAATCAAAGCCCCTGCACCTCAGACACCCAGTATGGTCGCTGCCCTTGAGCAATTTTTAGCGACAATAGCGAAGAATAATAAAAACAACCAATAATTATTTGATAGCTATATTTTTTGTCTTTCCTACACCAAATATTATTTGCAATTAAAGCTTTTTTAAAAATTGGTGTGTTAACGTTCGTGCTATGGCTAACAGCACTAATGTTAAACTTACAAACAGTTTATGAATTACACTTCGTCAATTAGCGAAGTAAAAAAACGCAAACAAACAGGATTTGATTTTAAGGTAGATAAGCTGATAAATTCTATTGAAAATGTTTTAACAGGTGATGGCTTTCCTACAATCATTTTATATTTCTCTCAATCATTCTAATCGTGGTTCTGATATAGGTACACAAATTGCTTATTACCAGCTATGGAAGTGCGTAAACATACCAACAGTTTAATTAATGAAACAAGTCCCTATTTGTTGCAACATGCTCATAACCCTGTAGACTGGTATCCCTGAGGAGAAGAAGCGCTGGAAAAAGCAAAGAAGGAGGATAAGCCTGTTTTGGTAAGTATCGGTTATGCTGCCTGTCACTGGTGCCATGTTATGGAACGGGAAAGCTTTGAGAATGAGGAAACAGCACAATTGATGAATGACAACTTTATTAACATAAAAATAGATCGTGAAGAGCGGCCTGATATAGACCATATTTATATGGATGCAGTGCAGGCAATGACAGGAAGCGGCGGATGGCCTTTAAATGTTTTTTTAACCCCCGATGGACGGCCTTTTTATGGAGGTACCTATTTTCCGCCTGTAAGGGCGTATAACCGCAGTAGCTGGAGGGAAATTTTAGAGGCTATACAACAGGCATATAGGGAGAAAAAAAATGAAATAGAAAGCCAGGCTCATAAACTCACTGAACATCTTAGGGTATCGAATGATTTTAGCATTGGTAAAACGGGCATAAATGAAGGTGTTTTTTTACAGGATACACTTAACCAAATAGCAGAAAACCTGCTAAAGAATGCCGATAAAACATGGGGTGGTTTTGGAAAAGCTCCAAAGTTTCCTCAAACTTTCTCTATACAGTTCCTTCTCAGGCATTACCACTATACCAGGGATGAGGATAGTTTAAACCAGGCTTTGATTAGCCTTGATAAAATGATCTGCGGAGGAATTTATGATCAGGCAGGAGGTGGATTTGCGAGATACAGTACAGACGAAAAATGGTTAGCGCCGCATTTTGAAAAAATGCTTTATGATAATGCACTTCTTATAAACGTTTTGGCCGAAGCTTTCCAGCTAACAGGTAATACGCTTTATAGCCAGACTATCCATCATACCATACAATTTATACAACGTGAAATGCTAAGTGAAGAAGGTGGTTTTTTCAGTGCATTAGATGCTGATAGTGAAGGGGTAGAAGGTAAATTTTACACGTGGAGCAAAGCAGAAGCCGAGGAGATTTTAGGAGACGATGCAAATATATTTTGTGAGTTTTATGATATAACTGAACAGGGTAATTGGGAACACACTAATATTTTATGGATTACGAAGTCTTTACAACAATTTGCATCTGAGAAAGGAATAGATGAAACTGAACTGAACAAGCGCCTGGAAATATGCCAATCACGGTTGTTAGAAGCACGAAGCACACGTATTCGACCAATGCTTGATGATAAGATATTGCTTGGATGGAACGCATTGATGAATGTTGCGTGCAGCAAGGCATATGCAGCTACCGGTCTGAATATTTATAAGGAAATAGCTATAAAAAATGCTGCATTTTTACAAAGTTCCTTCGAAGATGCCTCTTCCGGCGAGTGGTTACATACCTATAAAAATGATAATGCGAAATATCCTGCGTTCTTAGATGACTATGCTTACCTTATCAATGCTTACATTCATTTGCAGGAGATTACAGGCAATCCCGAATACCTGCACAAATCAAAACGAATAGTTGAGATTGTGGCCCAAAATTTTTTAGAAGAAAGTTCGGGTTTTTTCTTTTTTACTTCCAAATCACAAAAAGATGTGATTGTGCGAAAAAAAGAAATATATGATGCAGCCATCCCCTCAGGAAATTCCACTATGGCTATAAATCTTCACTATCTGGGAATAATATTCGATAACCCAGCCTGGATTGGACAGTCCCGAACTATGGTTGAGCAACTTGGAAACGTAGTTACACGTTATCCTGGTTCCTTTGCTAACTGGGCTTGCCTGCTGCAGCAATTTATATATGGCGTTCCTGAAATTGCTATAACCGGTAATGCATCTTTTGATATTTTACCTGAAATATTGAAGGAATATATTCCAGTTAAAGTAGTACAGGCAGCTAAAGAGCCTTTAGAAGAATTTCCCCTTTTACAAGGAAAAAGTTTTGGAAGTTCTTCTCTTATTTACGTTTGCAAAGACTATTCCTGTAAAAAACCAATAGAAAATATAAAAGAAATAAAAAGTTTGTTAAACTAACCAGATTGTAAAAAAACGATTATAAATTGTGCTTCAATTCTGTTTGTTAACTAACAATTTCTGCCAATCGGGAAAATTTCTACTTACTTTTTTTATTTGGAAAGGCATTGTATCTGGTATTGTTTTTTTTAAGATTAATTCCCAATACAATAAACCTGAGCTTTTAACGTTGTTGAATATTCGAGTTATCTAATTAAAGAAATTTAACAAAGGTACACTGCGGGAAACTGAATAATTATTTTATTACATTTGCTTTATATCTATTTAATCGTCACAATCGAATGAGAAGTCAACTGTTTGCGTTTGCAGCTATTATGGCCCTTAGTTTTGGGTTTGTCAGTTGTGTAAAGAAAGGAAAGGCGAAGGGAGTGACCGACAATGGTCAGCTGATGGGTGCAACTTATGGAAATGTTCAGGGAATGTCAAAGCCGGTTGGAATGGTATACGTTCCACCGGGAACTTTTCACATGGGCCCAAGTGATGAAGATATTAATTTCAATTTCACTGCCCGCAACAAGCAGGTATCGATTGCTGGTTTCTGGATGGACGCCACTGAAATTACAAACAATGAATATCGTCAGTTTGTATGGTGGGTAAGAGACTCGCTTGCAGCTAAGGAATTGGGATTTGGAAAGGAAACTGATGGAAGCTTTGCTGTTGACTGGAAAAAAGCACAAACGATCAAATTCAATGATAAAGCCGTTTTAGAAAAAATTTCAAAGCTTACCTTAACACCAGACAACAGGTTGTACGGAAGAAATGAAATAGATCCTGAAAAGTTACTATTCAGAGTTGAGGCTTTTAACTTGAAAGAGGCTGCAAAGATTGAAAATAAAGGAAAACCACGCAGTTCTTTTATAATCAGATACGACGAAAGAGTTTATCCTGACACTTTAGTTTGGATGAGAGACTTCTCTTACTCCTATAACGAGCCAATGGCAAAGCGTTATTTTGCTCATCCCTCTTTTGGTAATTATCCGGTAGTTGGCGTTAGCTGGAAACAGGCAGTCGCTTTTTGTCGTTGGAGAACTAATTACCTTAACAGCTTTCTCGAGAGGAAAAAGAAAGTTCCTGAAAGTGATTTTCGCTTGCCAACCGAGGCGGAATGGGAATATGCAGCAAGAGGCGGACGTACCCAATCACCTTATCCCTGGGGTGGTCCTTATTTAAGAAATAAAAAAGGTTGCTTATTGGCTAACTTTAAACCAGGCCGCGGTAACTATCAGGAGGATGGCGGTTTATATACTGTACGTGCTGATGCATACTGGCCTAATGATTATGGTCTTTATAATATGTCAGGAAATGTAGCAGAATGGACTAACTCTTTATATTATGAAGGAAGTTATAACTTTCAGCATGATATGAACCCTGATATACGTTTTGATGCAAAAGATACAGATCCTCCACGTATGAAACGTAAAGTGCTGCGTGGCGGAAGCTGGAAAGACGTAGGATATTACCTTCAGACCGGAACCAGATCTTATGAATACCAGGATACAGCAAAATCTTATATTGGTTTTCGTTGTGTGATTGACTTACCCGCAAATAATCCAAGAAGATAAGTTAAAGCCTATCTAAATACTTTTACCGACTTTACTTTTAACAAAAAATAACTGGTGGGGAGGATAATACCCCCCACCTTTATATTATATATTATACTATTATTTAATTAACTAACATTACAGTAAAACAAAAAAAACATTATGGCTTCAGGAACAGGAAAATCCAGACCAATTGATAGACTTTTAAATATTTTCGTATCAGCAGCAGCAGTTCCCGTATTGTTAGGAGCATTATTCAAGATAACACATGCTGAAGGAGCAGACACGTGGTTAAAAGCAGGTTTATACACAGAAGCTGCAATATTTTTTGTGTATGCCTTACTTTATATTTTTGCGCCACCCCCTGAAGATGCAGCAGTGGCTAATGCAGGTACAGCAGGAGGGGAGTTAGGAAATCCTGCTTTAAAATCAATGGAAAAAATGTTAGCAGATGCTGATATTACTCCTGCTAATCTTTCGAGGTTAGGAGCGGGTTTTCAAAAGTTAGGCAGCACAGTCTCTAACATTTCAGATGTTGGTGATATTGTAAAAGCTTCAGGTGAGTATGCTCAGAAAACAAAATCAGCAGCAGCAGCTTTAGACCAGGTGAAAGATGCTTATATCAATACTGCAAATACGCTTACTACTTTTAATGCAGCAAGTGAAAGTACAAAGCAATTTCATGGTCAGGTGCAGGTGTTAACTAAAAACCTGTCTTCCTTAAATACTATATACGAATTAGAATTACAGGAAAGTAACAATCACCTTAAAGCATTAAACAATTTTTATGGCAAGCTTGCTCAAACTTCTGCTGCTATGGAAGGAAGCGTAGAGGATGCTAAAAAGGCTCAGCAGCAAATTGGATTGTTGGCGTCTAACCTGGGAAGGCTGAATTCTGTATATGGAAATATGCTCTCAGCAATGCAGGGAAGATAATTAAATAACAAATTAAAATTTTATATAAGTCATGGCTTTACCTAAAGAGCCCCGGCAAAAGATGATAAACATGATGTATTTAGTGCTGACTGCAATGTTGGCTCTAAATGTATCTGCTGAAATTCTTAATGCCTTCAGAACAGTAAATCAAAGTTTGGCAAATGCCAACGAAATCATAGAATTAAAAAACCAGGGTCTCTTCGGGTCTTTTGATAGAAAAGCAGCCGACCCAAAAACTGCAGAAAAAGCTAAAATATGGCAGGCAAAAGCATTGCAGGCAAGAGACTATGCAGATAATCTTTATACTTACATCGAATCATTAAAAACAGACTTAATGAAAGGTGCTGGTCAAACAAAGCCCGGAGGCGAGTATAAGGAAGATAACCTGGATGCTCCTACAAGGTTGTTGGTAGAGGGAAATAAAGGCAAAGATTTGTACCAAAAGCTAAAGGGTTATAAAGCTAATTTGTTAGGCATTGATGAAAATATCAGAAAAGAGTATGAAAAGACACTTCCGATTGACTTAAGTATACCTAAATCTAATAATCAGGGAAACAAAGAATGGGAAGCAGCTTATTTTCGTATGACACCAACCATTGCTTCTATTACAATGCTTAGTAAGTTTCAAAATGATGTCAGAAACAGTGAAGCACAGGTGATTGATTATTGTCACAGACAAATTGGTGCAGTTGAGGTAGTATATGATGAGTTCCAGGCTTTTGCAGGTACTAATTCTCAGTATCTTATGCCTGGGCAGGAACTGGTAATTACTGCAGGTGTGGGTGCATTCAGCAAATCTGCAAGACCGAGCATTTCAATTGACGGCTCAGGAATAGCTTTGAATTCTCAAGGTGTTGCTGAATACAAAACTACGGTTGGTGGTCCTGGCACTTATTCTAAAAAAGTAAGAATTACATTTATAAAACCAGATGGTACACCGGGCTTACTTGAAAAGGAAGTGCCATACACTGTAGGTTCTCCTACAGGTATAAGTGTAAGTGCAGATAATGTTAGAGTTTTATATATAGGGTTAGATAATCCTCTAACTGTAAGTGGCGGCAAGGGAGGTGCGGAAAAGAAACAGGTTAGTATAACAAGCGGCGGTAATCTACGAAATCTTGGTGGCGGAAAATATATAGCTACTGTAAGTGTACCTGGCAAAGCCACTATAAATGTAACTGAGGAGGGTAAGACAACTCCATCTGAATTCAGAGTGAAGAGAGTACCTGATCCTGTGGCTATGATAGGACAAAGTGCAGGGGGAAGGATTGCTACAAATGCCCTTAAAGCCCAGCAAGGAGTGCGTGCAGATTTAAGAGACTTCGTATTTGAAGGTGTGAAATTTGATATAGTCTCTTATGTCTTTTATGCTACAGGTGCCGGATTTGGAGAAGGCCCTAAATGGGTACAAAATAGTGGTCCTTATTTCAGTGCTGACGCTAAAAGATATTTAGAGCAATGCCGTCCTGGCTCGACTGTTGTAATTGACGAGGTTAAAGTAAGAGCACCCGGAGGTGAAATTCGTGTGCTTCCTACAATGGCGTTTAACTTATTTTAATAATATTTTTATATATGAATACGAGAACGTTTAAAACAGGAGTAGTTCTATTATTTGCCTTTTTAATTGCTGCTGAGGTTAATGCTCAAGGAAAACCACGTACTAACGGAACCCGTGCTCCAAGAAGCCGTACCGGCAGTGGTTATGGCAATAGCGGCAGTGGTTATAGCAATAGTGGAAGCGGGTATACAACCAATAGTGCTGCAAGGGATACTACGAAGAAGAAGAATGCAACAACTGCTCCTGGAAGTGGTTATGGTACTAACAATGGTTACGGAAACGATAGTACTAAGGTTGCTGCTTCATCAGGCTCCCAGCCAATCAATCAGAATTTACCGGTAGAAGTAATAAAAAGCAGTGGCAGTGGAATAGGAGATTCCGTGGCTCCTTCATTAAGAAATGACAATGCAGTAGACAGGCAATTGGTGAGAGACAGGGTTCCGCTTGCTTATGAAAATATCCGGGAAGACGATGCCGTCTATAAACAAAGAGTCTGGAGAGAGATTGATACAAGGGAAAAAATGAACCTTCCTTTTCGCTACGCAGCTAATGAAGATAATGGAAACCAACGTTTTATCTCCATTCTTTACAATTCAGTTCAATCCGGCGCTATTACTGTATTCAGCGGTGACGATGACAGGTTTACTACTCCTTTGACTAAAGAACAGGTAGCTCAAACTATTACCGGGGGAATGGACACCGTTCCTGTTGTAGATATAAACGGTGAGATAACAGGTTACCAGGCAAGGCAAAGAATGATTGAACCTGATTCTATATATCGCTATCGCCTTAAAGAAGAGTGGATTTTTGATAAAGAATCTTCCAGGATGTTTGTAAGAATTTTAGGAATAGCTCCTGTAATGCGAAAGTATACATCTACAGGAATGGATATTGGAGACGTTACTTTGTTTTGGGCTTACTACCCTGATTTAAGACCTACTTTAGCTAAATATGAAGTGTATAATGGTAAAAACTATGCAGGACGTATGAGCTGGGAAGAATTATTTGAAAGTCGTTTTTTTACCAGTTATATAACCAAATCAACGGTTGATAATACCTTCGACAGAAGCCTTAGAGAATATATTAAAGATCCTCTATTTCGCTTGCTGGAAGGTGATAATGTTAAAGAGAAGATATTCAACTATGAGCAAGATCTCTGGTCTTATTAATTCTTAATATTTGTTTCATTAAAGAGGTCATTTCAAAATAACATTTTGAAATGACCTCTTTTTTTAATTTGACTATTACCTATTTTACCTGAACTGCCATAGCCATAAGTAGAATATTGTTTTCTCCATTTTGTGCCTCAAAATATGGCTGTTATCATACTTCTAATAAAGAATTCTCATTTTATTGCAAAATAAAAAGGCTGTCTCTTGCGACAGCCTCTTTTACAGTTTCATTGATTCATATATCTATAGCCTTATATTTATACCTGCCATAAAATTAGTGCCCGCCATCGGAAAATAATAGTTTTCAGTAGTTGTTTTACCACTATATATGTAACTAAAAGTATAACCGTTTGGCTCATATTTTTTATTAAAGACATTATAAATTGAAGCGATTAAAGTGCATTCTTCAAACGGTTTGTTTTTAATTGTATAAGTAAATCTCACATCCTGTACAAAATATGGATGTAAGCTACGGCTGATGTCTTCAGTATTATCAAGATACTGCCGGCTTATATACTTACTCAGAAAACTTATCTCTCCATTTTTGATTGGAAGCAAGTTAACGGTAATGCCGCTGATAACTGAAGGTGAAAAAGAAATATCAGTGTTTTTATGTTTGATTAAAATTTGGCCTCCATTGTCATAATCATCCAGGTACTCATCCGAACGCTTTATTTTGTTCTTGCTCATAGTTAGATTTGCTGCGGCATTTATCCAGTTTGCAAGGTTAGCTTTGCCCTGTAATTCTATTCCCACGCGATAACTGTTAGGAACATTTATGCGGGTATATGCTCCTACATCATTAATCTGGCCGGTTAGTATGAGTTGGTTTCTATACAACATGTAATATGCTGTCGCTCCAAAACTGTGGCGGATTGTTCTTTTTTCTAAGCCTAATTCAAAATCATGTAACGTTTCATGCTTTGGCTGACGTGCTTTGCCTGCTTCAAAATCATCACGGTTTGGCTCTTTGTTTCCTAACGCATAGCTAACAAAGGCCTGTAAACCCTTATAACTGTAAGTTATGCCTGCTTTTGGATTGATGAAATTAAAATCCCTCGTGACCAAAACGGCAGGATTATTCCTGAAACCATTCATAGTATAATGCACTTTTCTGTACTGTACATCAGCATATAGTTCCAAATGCCTGCTTAATGCATGTTGCCATTTTGTGTAGATATTTACATCAGTTTTTAAAGCATTGAGGTTATACCAGCGATAATCTTTCGGTATTTCCACTTCGGCCCATATAATATTTCCAAAGTGTTTGCCGTCGTATCGATTCCATCCCCCGCCCAATGTCAACTGGTTGCTGTTCTTTTTGTATTGTAGTGAAAAAATTTGCCCGTAATAATTGTTATCAAGCCATAATTGTCTTACAAGGTCTGTATTAGTTATTGTATCATTTCCAAATACAGGATTTGGTAATCCATAGTTTGCGAATGCAGTTCCTGACGTACTTCCTGCTGCAGTTTCTGCTGCTACTCCTTTATATTGTTCGTAGTATCCTCTGCCTTTGCTTAGAAATAATGCGGTATTGAAAGATAAATAATCATTGAAAGAATGATTAAAGAATAGCTGGTAATGGTCCTGTATATAATTATCAGTTTCATTTGCATAAGGCTCGTCTGGCCTTTCAGTACCGGCAGAATTGTAAGTACGGTTTGAGGCAAGCATGCTTTCAGGAACACCATTCCATGCCTGGTAGGTTTTTTCCTTTCCGGTTAAAAAATTAAAACGAAGTGTGGATTTCTTATCGATATATGCAGTTGAAAGATATAAGGACTTCATATCTGTGGAGGCTCTGTCAATAAATCCGTCACTGCTAATACGGCTAAGTCTTGCATCAACAGTAAAATGGTCGTCAATCAGACCGGTACCTGCCTTAACTGTATTTTTCCATGAGTTAAAAGAGCCGTAGCTGTTATTAATTTCTCCATAAGCATTTTCATTAAACTCATTAGTGCTGAAATTAAGACTTGCACCGAATGCTCCTGCTCCATTGCTACTGGTACCGACTCCCCGTTGTATCTGTATAGAGTTTACCGATGAGGCAATATCGGGCAAGTCAACAAAATAACTTCCCTGGCTTTCAGGATCATTATAAGGTATTCCATTTAGGGTCACATTTATCCTGGTCGCATCACTTCCCCTGATGCGGATGCCTGTATAGCCAATTCCGTTTCCGGCATCAGAGTTAATCACAACACTTGGTGTCTGGTTTAGTAAAAACGGAAGGTCTTGTCCAATATTACTTTTTGCAAGTTCCCTGGCTGTAATATTTGTTTTTGCAAAGGGAGCTTTCTCCGAAGCTCTTAAAGACTTTACTTCCAATGGTTCAAGAAAGTAAGTATAATTACTTAATGCAACATTAGCTGTAGTCACCGCATTTTCAGCCTCGACATCAATTATTTTTTTTTGCATGCTGATATGCTCTACAATAATACGGTAAAGGCCATTTTTCTTCAATCCTTTAAATTCGTAATAACCCAAGTCATCTGTGCTTTGGGTTGCAAGGTTTGTTCCGTCTTTTTCCAGCGACACAGTTGCTTCTTCAACAGGTTGATTAGTTTGATCATGTAATACAAAACCCTTAATAGTGTGCTGGGCGCTGCTGATAAGCACAGTACATAAGGCAGTGATTGTTCCCAAAATTTGTTTCATTTTTTGCATTTTTACGCGTTAAATAATTTGGGAACAGGGAAAAATGCAGACAGGAGAGGGCAATAGAATAAGTTGACACCTTCCCTTCGCAGGAATTACCCTGTTCAGGTTCTACGGGTTTAATCTCAGCCTTAAGCATCATTGCTTTCAGCACCCCGGGTAGAAACCAACTGGTTTCTATAATGCAAAAATAAGCTGGAAAAATTGAAAACTGCTGTAACTTTTTCCTGTCATTTCCGTTTAACTATATAAAAATTGAATAATGAGGAGTTTTATCTTACTGATACTAATAATTGCAGGTGGAGTTTCTGTTAAAGCGCAAAATATAGTTCACGATGAAAATGCCGAAGTACGCACAGTGGAAAAATTTAACGGCATAGAGGTTTCAGGAGCAGTTTCATTATATCTTTCACAAGGCAGTACAACCGGCGTTGCTGTTAGTACCGACGACGAAAAATATAATAATAAGATTAAAACTGAAGTAAGAGACGGAGTTTTACGAATATCTGTTGAAGGCGGTGTATGGAACGGCTTTAACTGGACTAACCGTAAACTCAGGGCTTATGTAACTGTAACAGATATTAACCGTCTTGATGTTTCGGGCGCTTCTTATATTAGTATTAGCGAAACTTTAAAAGCTGATGAACTTAAAATGGATGTTTCAGGTGCCAGTGAAGTAAAAGGTGTCATTAATGTAAAAAAATTAGATATAGACATTAGCGGTGCATCAGTAGCGAAGTTAGCAGGCACAGTAAGTGAAGGTACAATTGATGGCAGCGGTGCTTGCAAAGTAAACAGTTACGATTTGGTTTTTAATAAATGCAAAGTATCTTCCTCCGGTGCCGCAAACATAAGAGTTACTATAAATGGTGAATTGAATGCAGATGCAACGGGAGGTTCTAATATTTATTACAAAGGGGCAGGAGTTGTTAAAGCAATAAACACCAGTGGCGGAGCCAGCATAAAAAGCCGGAGCGGCAATGATGATTAAAATAAGCATAAAAAATAAATAAAAAGTTTGGAAGATAAGTTGCCTGCCCTTACTTTTGCAACCCACATCGCGAAGTAGAGCAGCGGTAGCTCGTCGGGCTCATAACCCGAAGGTCGGAGGTTCGATCCCTCCCTTCGCAACAGTTAAGGTCTCAGAATTGAGACCTTTTTTTATTATAGAGATCCCCCCGCAGAATATGCTGAACGCACAGAAAAAAAGAATTTAATCTTTTCTTACTAGAAAGCATTTTCTCGATTTCCACGAGTTCTGTGAGAGTATTTTTATAGAGTTATTTATAGCGAATTCCTCTCGTAGAATACGCTAAAAGCGCCGAAAAAAAGAATTTAATCATTTCTTACTAAAAAAACATTTCAGCGATTTCCGCGCTTTCTGCGAGAAATATTTCTATAGATGAAGAATTATAAATTATGGAAATTCGCCTATAAATAATTGAGATTTGTTTCCGGAGTTAATGCTAACAGTGTTTCATACATAAGTTTAATAGTATCTTCAATATCCTTTTTATGCAGCATTTCAACTGTAGTATGCATATAACGGAGGGGAATGGATATTAAAACAGAAGGACAGCCATCATTTGCATAGGCAAAGCTATCAGTATCAGTACCTGTGCTACGGCTAATGGCACGTAGCTGAACAGGTATTTCAGACTTTTCGGCTACCTCCTGTACGAAGTTTAAAAGCTTATTATGAACAGCAGGCCCGTAAGCCAGTGATGGTCCTTTTCCCGTACTGCAATCTCCTTCAATATTTTTATTTATCATAGGAGTTGTTGTATCATGTGTAACATCGGTAATTATTGCCACATTTGGTTTAATACGACGTGCAATCATTTCCGCTCCACGTAACCCGATTTCTTCCTGAACAGCATTTACAACATAAAGAGAATAAGGAAGGTGCTGATTATTTTCTTTTAATAAACGCGCTACCTCTGCAATCATAAATCCCCCAATGCGGTTATCCATGGCACGGCATATATAGTGATCGTAGGCAAGCTCTTCAAAACCTTCTTCATATGTAATAACTGCACCTACATGTACGCCAATATCTTCAACTTCTTTCTTGTTTCTTGCCCCGCAATCGAGCCAAAGGTTATCAACTTTTGGCTGCGGTTCTTTTTGCTCAGGATTTGAGAGACGCGTATGAATGGCAGGCCACCCAAACACTGCTTTCACAGGTCCCTTTTTTCCATGAATAATAACCCTTTTACTTGGTGCTATCTGGTGATCAACACCACCATTTCTTTTTAAATAAATTAATCCCGCATCAGTGATATAATTAACAAACCAGCTTATTTCATCAGCATGTGCTTCAATTACTACTTTAAACGGTTGATTTGGATTTATAATACCTACTGCTGTTCCATATGGGTCAACGAACTTTTCATCTATATATGGTTGCAGATAGTCAAGCCATATTTTTTGTCCGCCAGTTTCAAATCCGACCGGTGAAGGATTGTTTAAGTAGTTTCGTAAAAAAGTATTTGAGGAGTCGTTTAAAATGCTTTCTTCTTTTGATATGCTTTCTTCCTTATTTTTTTCTTTTTTTAATTTAGGCATTTATAATTTTTTAAAAGGATGATGCTTACTATTCCACAAAGGGCTTTTGCAAATAAAAGGCCATCAACAGCCACAAGATAATATAAAAGGCTTTTTTGCTGCCGGTGTTTTGCTAGTATTAAAATTAAAAGCAAATATGGTATTAGCTGCAATACAATTTGTACTGAAGAAAATTCTTCTTGTGCCTGAAAGAGAAAAAAAACGACAAGATTTAATAATGTAATTGGAATAATTATAAAACGAAATGTTTTTCTTATCCCTAAAGTCACAGGGAATGTTTTAAGGTGATGACTAAAATCAGTACGGTAATCTTTTACATCAAAAATGATTGCAACTACAGTAATAAATAAAAAATTTTGAAGCCACAGCAATAAATAGGGAGAAATGATACTGATAGCAGGTTGATTTGTTTGCACCTTTGATATAAGTATAGGGTAAACTGTTACCCAGCCTGACCATGTTAACCCTACAACAAAAGGCTTTATCCATCCGGTTTGCCTAATATTTTTAAGACGAAAAACTGTGGGTGAAAAAGTGTACCAGGCTGCCATTAATGGCAATAAAACTATAAGTAAAAATTGCGATGGCGAGAGTAAAAGAAGGGTATGAATGTTTTTCCATACGAGAAAGAGCAGGAAAGCAATTACTGCAAATAATGCAATTTTAAGCGTTTTTTTAATTGCAATAAGATTAGTTCTATACCATATTGTTCGTTCATTACAGTTTTTTGTACCTACACTTCTTACATATATCATAGTATAATACATGCAGGTACAGAAAAAAATGAGCAGATAGAAAGGAAAAACGTTTAAAGAAATATTAATAAGCAGGTTTGTTTCGACACATAGTAACACTGCACATATTCCTAAAAAAATATTTCCATAAAAAAATACGCCAATAAATTTATTCAACAGCAGTTATTTATTATTGAATAATAACTACTTCTTCGGATGATATAGTATCACTTGTATTTTTGGCTTTATCCTGAATCCAAAATTTAAATGTTGCACTATCATTTTTGTTTTGACATGTTGGCTGAATGACAGGGCAACCCTGATTAAGACCATAAGAATAACAAATATTAATTTCACCTTTTAGGTCTTTTACAGCTGTAAAATCAGGCATTTTATACGGAGAAGTAAAACCCCCCTCCGGACAGTTTCTTGGAACTTCCTGTACCCAAATGCTATCCTGTATATCTCCCTCTGCATCGGTTACTTCGAGGGTAAAAGTTAATGTCTGGTTTCTGTTTAATACTCTTGTATTTACACTTTTATATTTCAATTGTGGCTTTGTGGTATACTTATCTTCTTTTGAACAGGCAACTAAAAAACAAAATGCAATAAGGGTAATCAATATCTTTGTACTCATGGGTTTATTTACTTTATCAAATTTAGTTAAAACCATTGAGGCATAAGCAGTAGTGGAAGACATTGTTAACAATATTTTCTCAGTAGCAGCCTCCACTTTTAATCAGAAGGCTTTAAGCACCTTCCGGTATCAATATGCGGAAAATAAAATTTATCATCAGTGGATAAATGCTTTAAATATTAATATTAATGAAATAACTAAACTTTCTCAAATACCTTTTTTGCCGGTTTCTTTTTTTAAAAATTACAATGTGATCACTGGAAGCCTTGATCCCGAAGTCATTTTTACAAGTAGTGGTACTACCGGAACTGTAAACAGTAAGCATATAGTGAAACAAGCTGATTTATATACGCGAAGCTTTACAGAAGGTTTTAAAAAATTTTATAATGATCCGAAGGATTGGTGTATAATAGGTTTGCTGCCTTCATATCTTGAAAGAAAAGGTTCGTCTCTTATAATGATGGTTGAGGAATTGATTAAGCTATCTGAACACAGTGAAAGTGATTTTTATTTAAATGAATTTGAAAATCTGGCAAAGGTTTTAAAAGATCTGGAAGCTCAAAAACAGAAAACCTTGCTTATAGGAGTAACATTTGCATTGCTCGATTTTGCAGAACAATTTCCAATACAACTGCAAAATACTATAGTTATGGAAACGGGTGGAATGAAGGGCAGAAGAAAGGAAATGATCAGGGAAGAAGTTCATTCTTTTTTGCAAAAGCAGTTTAATGTTCCCGCAATCCACTCTGAGTTTGGAATGACCGAACTGCTTTCACAAGCTTATTCATCCGGTAAAGGTTTGTTCAATACGGTTCCCTGGATGAAAGTATTGGTGAGAGATGAAGATGACCCACTATTAATTACCGAAACAGGAAGAGGTTTGATTAATGTAATTGACCTTGCCAATGTACACAGTTGCAGTTTTATCGCCACTGATGATGTTGGAAGAATATTTGAAGATGGAAGTTTTGAAGTATCAGGCAGAAGGGACAACAGTGATATAAGAGGCTGTAGTCTCCTGGTAATTTAAATGGTATTGTTTTCTTCTCTGAAGATCGATTATTTAATATTGATTATGAATACTTTTTAAAGTTTTACCACTATAATAAGAGATGCTATTAGTCATATTACTTAATAAAACGTCTGAAAAAGCGACTATATGTGGTATAATACAGAAGGAAAGTTTATAAGCGCTCTTTTCAGAAAAATGAAAGGGAAGAATACCAAAACTGCTGTAAACACAGATTACCGTGCAAATAATTGATATAATCCGTCTGTTTAGTGTGAAAAAGCTTTGGCTCGAAAAATTGTTGTAAGCAAATAATTATAGAATACATATTAATTGAAATAAAATTTCCAACTTATTAAAGTTGGAAATTTTATTTCTGGCACAAGCTTTTTTAGCCCACAAAAGGCTATTTCGATCAGCATTAAACCAAATTAAATTTGTGAGAAGCTGGTAGGGATTAGAAAAGTGCGGGTAATCCGTGATACGATCTTCGCATCAGCATATTCCGGTATAGCTTTTATTCTGTTCCATTCAGGGTCGCCGCCAAATGCTTTCCAGTTTTTGTCATGTTCTGCCATATCATCAAATGTCAGCATATAGGTTAGGTTGGGGCGCATTTCTCCTATAAGAGTTTCCCCAAAAAATACCGGTGTAAGACCTACCCTTTTAAAAATCGCAATTTCACCTACATCATTAAACATTTTAATTTTCTTTTTGCCTGCTTCTTCACCTGCGCTTTCATACCGGCGCAATTCAAATATTCTCGGCTTATTCGCAGGTGCCTGCAGCTTAGGCATTCCTGCAAAAGCTTTCAAAAAGGAACTTTGTATGCGTTCGTATGCCGGTTCAGTAGCCGGAGCATTTAAGTATGCTGTTCCCGCCTGCTGGTACGAAACATCATTCGTCAATCTATCCGTAACAGCTATAAAATCTTCAACAGAGTTATAAGGAATGATAGCATATATTTTAGTCTGTCCTTCGGGTTGCTGCTCGGTAAATACGCCTACATTTTTACTGCCGAATTTATTTAAAGCTGGTATGGCAGCATTTTGAAAATAGTTTTCCACCAGTTTTTGCTGGGTATCATTCTTCAAACTGTATATTCTAAGTTCATAAAACTCATTACCGGGCTTTTTTTCCATATTATTTTTTTCATGAGCCTTAGCTACTACAGGTGCTATGCCTGCTGCGAATGATCCTGTAACCAGCGATGCCTTTACAAAAAACCGTCTTTTCATATGTGTTAATTTGAGTGTAAATTATTTCAAATAGTTGAAACCAGCAGTCTCTCTTACACTTAAGTTTGCCATTTGCCGATGCAATTAATTTCAGATGTTTTTTTTGAGAAATTGCAACTCATATTTAAAAGGCAGATAACCTCAGTCATACAATATAAACTATAATTTCACAACAGCAGATATTAGCAGGTAAAGGATAGCTTTGAAATCTCATTTAAAAGCTTTAAAAGAAAAATTTTAGATTGTTTATTTCAAAATTATGAACACCTGCGATTTTTAATGCGCTGGTTGTTTGAACACCCGAAGAAGCACCTTAAAGGAAAAGCAGCTGCTGATCTGTGCATCAACAATGGAACATGGGAGCGTGTTGAAAAACAAATTATTTATTGATTTAGATATACTTGCTAATGAAATATAAATGTGTCAAGACAGTATTAGTTTCGATTTTCCCAATTCAGGATTTTTTTTAGTTAACCTTCCCGTGGTTTATGCAGAAGCTTGAATAAAAAGCAAATACTGTAATTATAATTAACAGGTTTTGCTACTCTAATGTCACTGCTTTTGATAAACCCTTACATAATCGACTTCAAATCTTTTTGGAAACCTTATATTACCCGGGTCGCCGCCATTCATACCACCAATTGCAAGATTAAGCAACATATAATGAGGTTGTTTAAAGGGATTGATGTCAGAGCCGTCTTTGTTTGCCAGCCTGCTTAGTTCAACCTGGTTCATCAGCAGGTCATCCACATAGAGGGCAATAGAACTTTCATCCCAATCCATTCGCGATATATGAAACTTTGCTGCCCATTTTTTACCTCCTAATGAGTCAATAGATTTTGTTTTGCTGTACCATTCAGCTTTATTATCAGCGCCAATACAGGCAATGTTAGCCAGCAATTTATTTTTGTAATACTCCATTATATCTATCTCCCCATTTGAAGGCCATCGTCCGGTAACGCCTAATGTCCACCATGCAGGCCACAAACCTGCACTAATATCAATTCTGCCTCTCATAATAAAACGTCCATACATCCATGAATGCCTGCCAGATGTATTAATGCTGGATGCTGTGTATTCAATGTTTTCCCTGTTCTTTTTCCAATCGCTGCTGCCAGCATTATAGTTCGTATTAGACTTAACTTCTTTACGTCCTTCTATAATTAGAAATCCTTTTTCGCACCATGCATTTTCTTCCTGGTACCATTGCTGTTCTTCATTGCGTACAAAACCCTTTTCAAAACGCCAGTTTTCAGGATCTGGAAATCCATTTTTATTAAATTCATCAGCCCATACGAGTTTATAACCATCCGTTTTTTTAATTTTATCTAATTGGAAGTTGGAGGCTATTTTATTTTGCGTTTCACAACTATATAAACGTGATAAGAATAAAAAGGCAAAAAGAAGTGCCGGTATTTTCATATTTTTTTGTATGTTGATAAGATTTTAATTATTTAAGGTATTCTTTAGGTTTATTCTATAAGCTTTTTAAACCACAGAGACACGGAATCTAAAGTTCCACTAAGCTTTGTGTGAATTTGTGTTCTTAGTGTCTTAGTGGTTCTCTTGCCGAATAATGTTTTTTTAGTACAAGGGTGCGACGCAACAAATGTTTAGTAGAGCTACTCCTGCTTGCTCCATAAAAAATTCTCTTTAAGCATTACTTTCAAAGCCTGTAATGGAAGACAATCTATTTCTACAAAAATAAGGTGGATAAAGTATTTAACTTTTTTCAATCTTCCATTTGGTTGATCTCCTGCTTAAAGTTGTGCATTGAAAAGATTATAAAATTTCGGAAAATATCAGGTAAGCACAGGAGATGCAGTATCATTAGAGCTGGCATCCTTATGATTTAAATGAAAGACATTAGAAAAAGCGCCTGCCACTGCTTTTGCATTTTGAAACTTAAGCCTTTCTAATTTCAGAGCCGCTATATCCCGGGTGAAAACTTTTCTATACATAGGGTGCATGGTACCGCCCGTAACTCCTGCTGGTTTTGCAGGATCATATTGAAATGGAGGATCCACTAAGGTACCTCTGGGATACATGATCCCAGGGACCCCTTTTCCCCTGTAATCGAGGTTGGAAGGATGATCCAGACCAACAGTGTGGCCATATTCGTGAGCGGCCGTTGTGGAACCTGCATATAAATTTTCAAGTTTAAAATATCCACTGTTGCAACCAAGGCCGTCTACAAATGATATATTTCCCAGTGCGTATTCCTCTATACGAAAATAATTATTGCGGGGATCAGTGTTACTATAAATTTCTTCAATGTCAATAACCGTACGTAATGATGCGGTAATCCTGAAGGTTACAAAAAACAGAATTCCTTTTAAGCTGACCGTTCCTTTTGGTTCATTCCACATATCCTCTATTTCCTCTCTTATGGATTCCGTAACTTTTTCATCAGCCGCATTTCCATACGTAATAATATGAGACTTAATGATAATTGTATTGTGATATGGATTTAATTCTACTTCGCCCATTATAATTATTTCTTTGAATAATTAGTGAAAGTCATTCTTTTTTTAAAGAACCGGAAATACTTTTCTAGCAATAATTTTAAGATATATTAATGATGCAGTAGTTGTACCTGCCATATAACTTGTTATCATTAATATTCGGGCAGGATTGGCTTTGTTTCAATTATCGCCTCAATTTCATCCATTATTTCTGCAGAAAGCTTAGGCAATACCTCTAACGCTTTTAGATTATCGTACAATTGTTCTTTTTTGGTAGCGCCTAGTATGGCTGTTGTAACGTCAGGGTTTTTAATGCACCAGGCAATACTTAGAGCAGCCATTGTACATTCAAGTTTATCTGCAATATTTTGCAATCTTTTTACTTTTTCAATTTTAGCTTCCTGCAGGTGTTGTTCTTTAAGCCAGCCAAAGCCTTCAATTGCCAACCTCGACCCTTCAGGAATACCTTCATTATACTTTCCAGTCAGTAACCCCGCAGCAAGGGGGCTCCATATAGTTGTGCCAAGACCTACAGTTTTGAAAATCTGCAGAAATTCGTTTTCCATTTTATACCGGTTAAACATATTGTACTCAGGCTGTTCCATTACAGGCCCGATGAGACGATATTGTTGGGCATACATGTGTGCTTCCATAATTTCCTGGGCACTCCATTCGCTTGTTCCCCAGTATAAAATTTTACCTTGTTGTATGAGTGTATTCATTGTCCAAACGACTTCATCGATAGGCACATTTTTATCTGGTCTATGGCAGAAAAAAAGATCCAGGTATTCCAACTGCAGACGCTGCAAAGCCTCATTACATGCTTCTGCTATATGCTTACGGCTCAATCCTGTTTGATTAGGCTTGTTTTCATTACCTCTCCATCCAAAAAATACTTTTGATGAGACGACTATTGATGTGCGGTCCCAGCTTTTACTTTTTAAGACACGCCCCATCATTTTCTCACTTTCACCCAACGCATATGTTTCGGCATTATCAAAAAAATTAATCCCATTGTCATAGGCAATACTCATCAATTCATCCGCACTGTCATCGTTTATTTGTTTATGAAAAGTTACCCAGCTTCCAAAGCTTAAAACACTTAGTTGAAGGCCTGACCTTCCTAACCTGCGATATTCCATTTTTTAAAAATTTAATTATATAGAGAGAGGGTAAAAAAAGTTTGCCAGCTTTTTATATATCATTTAATAAATATTTATTGTAAAACTTTTAATAGTCATTTTAATACTTTCTTTTACACACTTTATTGGAGAAGGGTCAAAAAGCAGCCAGAGACAAGTATAATGTCAAAGATTTTGAAATACCTTTTTTATTTCAAGCGTCAAACTTATTGTCATATTCACCGCATTATAAGAATTCATTCCATTGGTTGGGATATTGCCATCACCAAAAAAGGATCTGTATTTACTAAAAAAAGACCTGTATTTACTAAAGGTAATGATGATTGATTGAAAAATTTCCTATGGCAATTGCGAACAACTTTAAGAGTAGACTCATGAAAATGTTTACTTATTACTTAAGAACAAAAAGATTTTTTTTAATGAAGACTTGAAAAATAATATTAGCAGAAGTGTTTATTTTAAATATTACGCTGTTTTTTGTTGCATTATATTTAAATAGTATTATTCTTATTCCTAAGTTTAAATTATTATTTTTTGTTGTAAAGATGTTATATTTATATTTTTTTATTACCTTTTCATTATTAAACAAAATATTATTTGCTTATGAAAAAGATCTCTATTCTTTGCTTAACTCTCCTTTCTTTTCTTTTTTCCCAATCTCAAATAAGATATCTGAAAGGCAGTTTAAAGGGCACCCAGGAAGTTCCTGCAAATGCCGCTGCTGGCGGCGGGGTAGTAATTGTAAAATACAATTCGACTACAAAGGCATTAGAATTATTTGGGGACTATGCAGGCCTTACCACTCCTATTATGGGTTCTCACATACACCTTGGAGGACCAGGCGTTGCCGGGCCAATTGCAATACCATTAAACAACAGTGGTGACACAACCGGAACCTTGTCCGTCACTGCCACCTTATCACAGCCACAGGAAGATTCTTTACTTGCCGGCAATATGTATGCAAATGTGCATACTTCGACCAATCCGGGAGGTGAATTAAGGGCACAGTTAACCCTTACGACTGATGGACAAACCACTTTCTTATCAGGAAAATTTCAAGGTGCACAGGAAGTGCCTCCTAATCCTTCTACAGCCACAGGGGCAGCTTATGCGCTTGTTGACATGGGGAAAGACTCAGTATTTGTAACAGGAAGTTATACCGGCCTTACCGGAGCATCTAACAATGCACATGTTCATTTGGAAAACCCTGGAACTTCAGGCGGTGTGTTGTTTCCTGTTTCACATAGTTCATCTGCTTCGGGCACAGTACATGCTATGGCTGAAGCAACTGCAACGGAAGTCGCATTAATTTTAGCAGGCGGTTCATACGTAAATATTCACACATCTAAGTACCCTGCCGGTGAAATAAGGGCGCAACTGGTAAATGATAATTCTACGGTACGTTATTTAGCCGGAGAATTGGCAGGCAGTAATGAGGTGCCCGTTAATCAATCTAAAGCCAGGGGCACATTCATAGTAATATATAATACGGAGACAAATTCCCTTCAATTAGTGGGTGACTACCAGCATCTTTCTGATACTGTTTCTGCTGCTCATATCCATCCGGGAGGTCCCGGAGTTGTTAATCCCCCTATCATACCTCTTATCACTACTCCTAGTGACAGCACAGGCACAATTGCTGTTACCACTAATCTTACAGAACAACAGGAAACTGAATTGTTAGCAGGAAATATGTATGTAAACGTGCATAGCAAGGCTTTCCCCGATGGTGAAATAAGAGCACAACTCAATCCGACTACAAGTGGTGAAACACACTCTTTCGCAGTTAAGTTAACGGAGCAGCAAGTGCGTCCAAATTCAACAGGAACCGCGAGTGCTAATGCCTTGGTAATAGTGGATAAAACAACAGGAATGACATATGTAACAGGGTTTTTCGAGGGAATCAATTCGAATGTTAACGCAGCGCATCTTCATGGGGGACCGGTTGGCACTACTAAAGGTCCGGTTATTCTTCCTCTTACCATTGTACAACGCGCTGCAGCACCGCATTCAGGAACTTTTTCCGGAAGTGGAACTCTGTCTCCATCAGCAGTTGACTCCATGATTAATGGAATGACTTATGTTGATATTCATTCTTCATTCTTCACTGACCAACCGGCAATACGAGCTCAATTGGGAGATCTTGTTTTACCAGTAAAACTTACTTATTTAAATGCTTACAAACAAAAAAATGAAATTGAACTTGTTTGGGAAACATCTGAAGAGTTAAATGTAAGTCGTTACGAAATAGAGCAATTAAATACTACCACTAAAGATTGGATTACAAAAGGTACCGTATATGCAAATGGTGGAAACAGTTCTGCTAAATATAGCTACAGAGATATACCAAACATATATGGCAACAGGTATATGATTTACAGGTTGAAGATGATTGATAAGGACGGTAAAATATCCTATTCTTATATGGTGAAAGTTAATTTTGAAAAATTGAAAGCGGAATTATTTATTCAGACAAACCCCGTAACAAACGGAGAATTGCGGTATACTATAACCGGATTAACAAGCGGTAAAAAAGCTGAAGTTTCTATAATTGATTATAATGGAAGATTAATATTGAAAAATACTATTTCTTCATTAATGAATAATACCTTAAAGATATCTCACTTATCTGCAGGTATGTATAAGTTAATGGTAAGGATAGATGATAACGTAATGCAGCAAAGCTTCATTAAATAGACTTTTAGAAATGTCCTGAATAAAAGCTGCTTTCGAAAGAAGGCAGCTTTTTTTGCTTATAAAAGTTATAACACTTGATGCAAAGGTGTTTTTTGTACCACGAAGACACAAAGAACACAAAGAAGCACAAAGGTTAATGCCGATCCTTTCCTCATAATCTTTAAAAAATCCAATTAATCGTGGTTCTACATTCCACCCAATCCCAACAATTCCACAAATCCCGGTTCAGACAATCAATCTCCTAAAAATGAACTGTCAGGAATATCAAGATAACTATTATGAACTTTTTTAATGGTAATATTTTTAAAATCCTGATCCGCGTCCATTCCGGTGCCATACACCTTTTGGTCAGGCTTGTGGATAATAACATTTTTATCGGTATAAAATTTTGCTTTTAACTGATCCCAATACAATTCCTTACATAAAAGTGTATCTCCGGTCATATTAAAAACAATAACACTGTCACGCAAAAAAACCTTGTTTTCATTTTCCATATAACGCCCATATTTGGCAAAAAGCTTACTTTCAACCTTTGTGCTGTCATTATAAAAATCAACGCGAAGTGTTTTGGGAAATTCTACTTTGGGAGTATCTCTCAGATAACGCAACATCAACGGGGCCATCAGTTTGGCCTTTACTTTTCCCTCCTGGCTCAGATAACTTTCTATGTCTTTTACTTCCTCTATTCCAATAGCTTTTTTATTTAAGTTCTGTACTTCGCGAATATCGTTTTCGCATGAGTAAACAAAAAAGCAGCCAAGAAAGAGGGCTGCTAAGACTTTAATTAATTTCATATTTCTGCTACTCATACTTACGTTTTCTAAACCAGGATACATCGCTTAAATTTAAGCCCAATGAGAGGCGGAAAAAATTTTCTGTTATATTATTATTCTTATTTCCTCTTTTTCCTAATTCGAAAGTTGTATTAATAATAGTGTATTGGTTATCATAAGCGCTCCATCTGCGTATAGGAAACCCGGCGCCAAACGTAACGGCATAAACGGGTAATTCATTTCCTTCTGCAATTACTGCTTCTTTACCATAATAAAACCCGGCACGGTAGGTTGCCCTGTTCCAATAACTTTTTATACTTAACGGGTTTGGAGTAAATTGCCAGCCCACTTTGTATTTTGAGCTATTAATAAGTTTATCCGGTTGGTTAAAAAAGCGGTAATCAGCCCATTTAGTAGTCTCATATTCAACTGCGAATAAGCTTTTTTCGAATTTATTGCCTACATGATCGGTAACGGTCGAATTAAGGCTGATGCCTGCAGCATATGAAACAGGGAGTTGAATAACTCCTTTTTGTTCGGGAGGTTGATGAACACTGTCGATTTTTACCAAAGTTCCATTTTCATCATATCGAAAAGTTTCCCTGTTTATTTGCTGCCGTGCGTTTAACTTTTGTTTCATGTTACCAGTAAGTCCAAAACGCAAAACAGTGGTTTTACTTAGTTTGGCATCGTACTGCAATCCTGCATTCAGAAACAGCCTGCTAAATGTTGTAAGCGTTTGCGAATTAGATTGGTAAGAATAAACGCTATCGACAGGAGTCGCTATTGTATTATTCTCTTTACGTCCAAACATATATCCCGTATTTATACCAAGCCGCAATCCGCCCCACCGTTTGCCTACGCCCACAAATGCCTGGTATAAACCACCGTCTCCTTCGTACAGATATTGCATGCTGTCGGCAGGAAGTCTTTTTCTTTCTTCTATTGAGTAACTAACCTTGGACAAGGGCTTAAGGCCAAAAGCCAGGCCTAAATTATGTGTTTTGCTTAAAGGCATACCCAGAGCTACATATGAGGGAGAAACATTAACTGAAGTGTATTTATCTGCAGGATCAGCGCTTCGCAAAGAACGGGTATCGAGTGATATTCCAAGATCGTATGTTACAATCTTTAATTCGCTATAGCTTGCAGGATTACCTAAGTTGATACTTTGTCCATTTACATAAGTACTTCCAATGCCTCCAAGAGCCCGGTTAATTATATTTTGAGAAGGATAGATATCGCCAAGTCCGTATCTTGAAAAAGGTGAGTTTTCCTGTGCAGTTGCATAAAAGGTTATTGATAAAAGAAAAATGACTAAGCTAAGTTTTAGGTTCATGGTTGTACTCACTAATGGCATAAAGGCCTTTGTAAATTAAAGTAGGGTCAGCAAATATCTTATTTTTAAGCAGGGCATCAAAATAGGGCAGGTTACCCCCGGTTAAATGGACGTTAAAGTTGATGAACTTTTCTTTATATAAATCTATAATTCCATCTATCTCTTTTGCCATTCCTGCTATTACACCACTTTGAATATTTGTTTTAGTGTCATATCCCAGAAGCGGAAAATTCCAGTCTGCATCAACAACCGGAAGCTTTGCAGTATAATGTTCAAGCGATTTAAAACGCATTTCCATGCCAGGAGAAATACTTCCTCCTATAAATTGGTGATACTTGTTGACAAAGTTGTAAGTAATGCAGGTTCCCAATCCTATTACCAGGTTATGCTGACGGGGATAAAGAGCAACTGCAGCTACCACTATAGCTAACCTGTCTGCGCCAATGGTATGAGGTTTACCTACCGGAGATGTGACCGGTAATTTACTATCGTAAGAAAGTTTATGAAAAGAGGTTTTAGTTTTAAGCAATTCTTCAATTGCAGGGTTATGATCGATTACTGATGAAAGAATGGATCTCTGAGGCTGATATTTCTCTACAATACTTTCCATCTCTTCGGCAGAGTCATTTTGTATCAATATCTCCTCTGCAAAATCCCGGTTAATATAAACGGCACATTTAAGGCGGGTATTCCCAAAATCAAAACATAAAGTTGTCATGTTTGCAAAGATGCAACATTCTTTCAGTTATAATTGCAGGGTGAGGATGAGTTGGCCTGGAAGCAAAAAAAGGGTTTATTGAAAAAAAAGCTGCGAATTTATATGTCAGGCTAAAATGAAAAAGCATGCCTATTTCACTTTACTGAAACAGATATGCTTTTTTCTCTGTGAGTCGTTAATAGCACGAACCTATAAATTTTCTTCTTTCATCTTTACTAATGATTATTGCATATATAGGTTAGTAACGACCATCTTTTTTATCTTTACCTCTGCCTATTATATAACCACCGGAAGCCCCGATGATACCGCCTATAATAGCTCCCTTACCTTTTTTCTTACTGATGATAGCACCTGCAGCGGCACCGGCACCGGCACCAATTACACCACCTTTTGCAGCTTTACTCCATCCCTCCTTTTTAGGTGTTGTGGCAGTTGTTGTAGCAGTGTCTGTACCCTTGGTACCGGATGTACCATTAGAAGCGGTACCACTTTTGGACTCTGTACCGCTAGTACCTGACTTACCATTAGAAACAGTACTGCTTTCAGACTTTGATGTACCTGCACCACTGCTGCCAGAGCTTGCTCTCTTGGTATGGGTGGAAGAACGATGTGCTATTGGTTTTTCGTTATTTTCAGGAGCTTTTACCGTAGCAGGTTCAGCCTCTTTCGGTTTCACCTTTACATAAGTATTACCATCATTTGACACAATGGTATCGCTTACTCCGTTTAATTGTACTTCACGTGCTTTATCAGTAAAAGCGTTGTGATTTAAGGTGGCTGTATCAGTTGTCATCGTGGTATTATCTGTACCAGCGCCTGCTTTCGGATTGTTGTTACATGCAGCAAAAGCTACAGTAATAGCAAAAATGGATAGTATTTTTTTCATAATTTTCTTTTTAAAAAGCGATTTTTATTACTGTCTTATCTTATAAAGTTTTGACAATTAAAGTGTATATACACCTTAAACGAACAGTTGTGACTTTTATGCAAAATGCTCATTTAACTGTTAGATATCATGCAGTTATAATAAATGCAAGGCACTAAAAATCATCAACACCCGCTCATTAGAGAAAACTATGCCATAATGCAAATTTCTCACTAAACATTTTTGTTAATAATCCTAAAAGCCTTGACAGATGTTTGTTACTAATACAATTTCAAATCAGGCAAGAACATCAAAATATGGTTTTTACCTTACTTTCAGAACTCTATCTAAGGTAATTTTTACTGGCGCATGCTCTGTGTTTATAAGCATTCGTTCTGTCACAGACATCAATGGATGCATGTCTTAATATAGTGGCTGATGATGATGTGGTGACAATAAAAAGCTCTTTTACACTTTCATAAAAAATTTTGCAGACAGAAGTTTAAAACTTACTTAATCTATCTTTAAAGTTTGTGCTATTTTATTTATATCAATAGCAACATTAAAAATCAGGTTAAACTGATCAACAATTGATTTCACGTCAAACAACGGGCGACGTGTAGGCGTCTCCAAAAGGCCGTGTTCTAATTCCTGTTTCCTTTTCTCCAATAGTGTATCTACACGGTCATTCAGCATTCTTAAAGAGTCTTTGTTAGCAATGGTTTCTCGTGTTACATCGTTATTATTAAGATAACCAATGGCATTAGTAAAATATTGCTGTATGTCTTCTGTCACCTTTAAAAACTCGTCTGATTGATAAGGTATAATTTGCATTTGAATGTAATAAGACAGGGTTGCGATGTATGAGGTAAGCATGTGATTAAGAACCACAAACTGGTGCAGTGTTTCTACGCCTTTTTGTTGTTTTTTTGGTTCAGATAACATTCGGTTAAATGCATCGGATAAATTTGCTAAGGCCACCAGTGCATTTTTTCTTGCAACCTGTTGTACACTTCGCGCAGCCATTTTACCGCTGAAAGCACCTGCAATGACAGAAAAATATTCTTTCGCTTCAGTAAGCGTATCTGCCATTACAGACTTAATTTTTTTACTTTCCCAAGAGGGAAATAAAAAGCTGCTTGACATAAAAGCAATCGCAGAACCTATAAATGTATCTATAACCCTGTCTTTAAGCAATACCTTAAAATCATTTTGATTTAGCAGATGATAAAACAGCACCAGATATGGGGTCATTAATAATACGGCGACAAAATAATTTGTGCGTATAAAAGTATAACTGGCTGCCATAAATAAGATGAGTAATACCAGTAAAGCCCTGTTATTTTCAGTTATATATAAAATAATAACGCCGATGATAATGCCAGCTAATGTACCCGCAATTCTGTCTCTGTTTCTCTTCTTAGTTAGACTGAAAGCTGGTTTTAAAATAACAATTATGGTAAGAAGTATCCAGTAACTGTGTCCTATTTTAAACAGTTGCGCTACCACAAACCCGGTAATCACTGCTATACTCATTCTTAAAGAATGACGAAAAGTATCTGATTTAATAGTGAGATTATCGATAAATATTCCAGGGGTAATCTCTTGCGATGAAATCATTTTTTCGTACCCCGTTTCTGGTAAAAGACGTTTTTTAAAAGTACTGCTGTAGTGGGTATATTTTTTAAGGATGGATAAACGCTCGGACAAATCCTGTATATTTTCTAAAATTCGATTCAGGCTTATAAAACCTTCTATATTATCAGGTTTAAGATAGCTTTGTCGCAGGCTCTCAACCTTTTCCTTTGTTTTAATTATCTGTTCCTCAAAACTACTGCCAAGAGGAGAAGGTTCGCCGCTTTTTATGGCAATTCCAACTTCATCCAGTTCTTTTGCCAGTTCTTTTGCCAACTGCTGATAATCATTAAGAATGCCGGCTTCATCAAAATATTCGTGTAAGCGCGAATATTCCTGGTGGGACATCATTATTCCTTCAAAAATATCAGTGACATTAAGGTGTATCATTACCAGTGTGCGGCCGATATTGGTGGTTTCTTTCACTATACTCCTTGTTTTAAACAGAAGTTCCGTTATCTCCGTCTGTTTATGCTGCACTACTGCCTGTTGCTGCAGTAATCGCTTGTAAGTGTTTTCGTAGTTTACCTCCCTGTTATATAGCTCAGAACGGATGAGAAGATATTCAGCACTGGACTGGACATAATCGCCCAAAGCTTGTCGGGCAAGTCTGTAAGGGCTAAAACTATAAAGCAGCATACTAAAGCTCAGATACCATAAACCTCCTGAAGCTATCCAGAGGGAATGTTGAATAACCAGGACAGGTGTAGTGAGGTTAAGACGGGTATCCATTGAAAGCGTAAGAATAATGAGTGTGGCTGTTCCTACAGAACCTGCTCTCGCTCCATAAACACTAATCATTGAGAAAAAGAAGGAAGCAATAAAAAGAAAAATTGCTAATAGTATAGGTGAATTTGCAAAAAAGCCTGAAAGCAGGGTTACTATAAAAATAGCTGCTGTACAAACAATCATTCCATTTCTGCGGTGATGAATAGGCCCGGGGCTATCTGTCACACTAACCATTAAGGCGCCTAAGGAAATTGAAATACCTGTAGTGAGCATATCGAAATAACTCATTATAAATGCAGGAAACACAACACCTGAAGTTATTCTTACACCCTCACTTAGATAGTGACTGTTAATAAAGCTTTTATATGTTTTTAAGTAATCCAAATTTTTTCGGCTTCTATTATTATTTTTCCTAATCCTTGATATTGAAAAATTTCTTTTAAAAACTTTTTTCTGCAAAAAAACAAAAATGGTGATTTTCAGGATCACCATTTTCAAGATTAGTAATTACTCCCTAACGTTCATATTCCTTGCCTAACACTACTCCTAATCTTAAAGCCAGGGACATATAAGTATCATTATTCTTTGGATTCCCCCTGCTCGGAGGAGTTCTTCCATTCAAAGTTCTGTTATATAACGCTCTGGCATTGACGGCAGAAGCGGGAGAAAGGTTTTTATCAAATGAAGCGGGATCAATAAATTTTATACTGCTTGCATCATCGAGATAATCCGTAAAAAGTATACGGTGCACATACTCGAGGCTTAGATTGAACCTGGATGATAATTTATACCGAAGACCTATTCCAACAGGAATATTAACCTGTGAAAGTTTGTAATTGGAAACTCCGGGATATTCAGGGAAACCTTCACCTTCTGTGTGTAAAGGTTGTAAATCTACCCAACTGCCGTTGTATTGAGTCTGCGGATTGAAAGAAAACCAGCCGAAACCTGCAAGTAGGTAAGGTTCAGGGGCCCACTTCTTTGGTTCAAGATTAGTAAGTTCAAGAGGACGAAAATTAAAAAGCAAAGAAATTTCCGTTATATTGCTTTTGAAACTCAGATTTCTATTTCTTTTATAATCAGCGTAAATAGTCGTTCCCGTAATATCGTAATCGCCCGACTGTACTTGTCCCCGGGCGCCTTGAAGCCTTGCGCCTATAAAGTTTTTGTATACAACGCCTGCGTAAATACTACCGCCAGGCTTAAAGTTTTTGGCTCTGATTTCATTTAAGTAATACTTTACGCTACCACTAGCTCCCCCCAGGTCAGTTATACAATTCATTACACCTACCGTAGCCCCAACTTCATAATATATTGGGTTATTACTATAGAATTCGGTACGAAAAAACTGGCTATAAATTTTTGAAGAAGAGCAAGCGGCAAATAATAAAAAGAAAAATATTTTCACTGTTTTCATAAAAAGAATAGTTTCTATTAATATTTTCTAAAAAGTAATTTAAACTTTTTATCTCATTTTTATCTCATTTTTAATAGAATAGTACCGGCATGCAGGTTTCAAACCGCACCCAGGGCATTTTGGATTTCTTGCCACGCATATGTATCTTCCATGCAATATTAACCAATGATGAGCAATATAGATTAAGTCAGTTGGTAAATGTTTAATCAACTGTTTTTCTGCGGCAAGAGGAGTTTTTGCATTACTTGTAAGCCCGATACGGGCTGAAACTCTAAAAACATGTGTGTCAACAGCCATATTAGGTTGATTGTCTACAACTGAGGTTATGACGTTTGCAGTTTTTTGTCCAACTCCCGGCAATTGTATCAATTCATCAACACTTAGAGGTATTTCACCATTAAATTTCTCCCGGAGCATTTTAGCCATTCCAATTAAATGCCTGGTCTTGTTTCCCGGATAAGATATACTTTTAATAATATCAAAAAGGGTTTCATATTCTGCATTTGCTAAATCCTTTACTGTCGGGTAAAGGGCAAACAGTGCAGGTGTGGTCATGTTAACACGCTTATCAGTACATTGTGCAGAAAGAATAACTGCAACCAAAAGCTGGTAAGGATTATCAAAAATTAATTCTGTCTCTGCACCAGGAGCGTATTGCTGAAACCAGCAAATAACAAATCCGTATCTTTCTTTTTTAGTCATAAACTATTAATCGAAGATACGGGTTGCAACTTGACTTTATTTAGTGTTCACTTATCGTTGTGTAATTTCAGTTGTAGTCTTCGCATAACTAAGTATCGCTATTATAGATTACTGCCTGGAGTTAACAAATTTATCCAATTATAGTTTATATTCTTTTAAAATTCAAGTTGCTTGTTGAGCGTCCAATCCGGTGGCGTCTCAGTTTGGGAAAAACTTGAATTCAAACTAAGGGTAGTGTCTCAGTTTGGGAAAAACTTGAATTTTTCTTGTGTTAGCTTTTCTTTTCTTTCTGAGTAAAAACTGGGTCTGAGTCTAAAGAGCCTACATAGTAGAAACCATGATTTAGCATGTCAGAAATATTGTAAATAAAAGATAAGGCCATGTACAAACTGTTTCCTAATTCGTATTCCTCACTATTAGCCTTTATAACCGCCTTTCCAAAAATTTCTTCTGCTTCTGACTTATCAATAACAAAGCCGTGATCTTTGTATTTATATACCAAGTTATATGCAATTTCTTTAGAGGCAGCTTGTGGAATTCCATGTGCTGATAAAAGTTTTTCTGCATATTGTATAGCAGATTCTGCGACACGTTCGTAGTATCCTAAATAAATTACAGGCAGTGAGAGGTTTAAATATTTCGCAAACATGTCAGAAGATGCAGGATACCTTTTTACTAATTCTGCGATATGTTCAACAGAATACTTTAAGCCCAAAGTTGGTAAATCATTTATTTGCGGGTCAATTGGCCCTAATTCAGAAAGACTGCCCATATGTATTTCATTGGCAGCGCAACAAAGTAATGTAGCTGCCGATTTAGCCATACGTGGCACTGTTATAACAAATTTTCCGTTAGAACTCTCTATACAAAGCTTGCCAATCAAATAAGCTGAACCAGGTATGCCTCCGCCTGAATATAATACTAAAATCAAAGGTTTTTTTTGATTGAATTTAGTAACCGAATTATAAATTCTATCGGCATCGCTTTTTACTAAAGTTCCATTATCATACAACACTAAAATATTATAATTCTCACAACAAACATGTTTTTGAGCAATTTGCTTTAAATAAGTCTTAATTATAGTATTGCATTCTTCTTTTTGTTCGTCTGAACTTGAATCTGAAAAAAATTCAACAAGGCTACTTATTATATCTAATCTTGTAAGTTCTTTTCCCTTAGTATCTTCTGGAGCAATGTCCATCTGTATGCCCTCATCATTATGGTGGTGAGTATCGCTTTCAATTATACTATTATCGCTTTGTTTATCTGCATTTGCTGCATTAGTATTTATTTCACTCATAGTTGTAAACATAGAACCTTGCTTTATTGCAAAAATCCCCCTATTATAGGGGGATAAACTAAGAAAATGCAAATGAACTATCTTTTTTGAATTTGCGCATTCAAAAATTTTTTCATCTCAGTATTGGATTTCTTTTTATCAACTTCATGATTTAACACTTCGTATATACTTATGGATAGTTTTTTTTCTTTTGGATATAAATTACTTTCTAAATGCTCCTTATTTGGCATTTTTATATTTTGAGCTGTCATAATATTAAAATTAAAGATTTTATAAATAGTATGTAAAATACAATAACAAATAGTTATTGCAAATATTATCAAACATTTTTTTCTAACTATAACTATACTGCAAAAATTATGCTACCACATTCAACTACCTGATCTGTCAATTTACAATGCCTTATTATTATAAATACCCTTTAATTTTTTTCAACCACACTGTCATTAACTAAAAAAATGTCCTCATTAGGTCGTTTCAGGTAAAACTTTTCTCTTGCAAATTTCTCCAGAATAGAGGGCCTGTTCTTCAAATCCATAAGATCTTTTTTTGTAGTTGCAATTTCTTTTTCATAAAAAGAAGCACTTGTCTCCAGTTTTTGCAACTCTTGTTTTCTGCTCAATTGGGTAAAAAGATCGTTTCGGTCAAAAAAAGAAATCCATACAGCAAAGACTATAAGAGCTATTGAATATTTGTTCTTAAATATTTTTAAAAAAGGAGAAAATATTTTCATTGGCAATAAATAAAAAGCGTTATCTATTAAGTCAGAAAAACTAATATTATATAGAAATCATAATTTATTTTCTAAACTTAAACCTGCCTTTTGGATAAATAGCATTTTCACCCAGCATTTCCTCAATACGCAGTAGCTGGTTATATTTCGCCATCCTGTCCGTGCGGCTTGCGCTGCCGGTTTTTATCTGTCCGCAATTTAGTGCAACTGCAAGGTCTGCAATTGTAGTATCCTCAGTCTCTCCACTGCGGTGGCTCATTATGGTTGTGTATCCATTCATTTGTGCTAACTGCACTGCATTAATCGTTTCCGTTAAAGTACCAATCTGGTTTACTTTTATCAAAATGCTGTTTGCAATACCTTCATTTATACCTCTTTGTAAGATTTTTGTATTTGTTACAAAGAGATCATCACCTACCAGTTGTACTTTGTCTCCTAAAGCATCTGTGAGTTTTTTCCAGCCATCCCAATCTTCTTCAGCCATTCCGTCTTCTATGCTTATTATAGGATATTTATTAGCCCATTCTACCCAGTAATTTACCATTTCATCAATACCATACTTTTTTCCATCGCTTTTATGAAAATGGTAAACACCTTCTTTAAACATTTCAGAAGTAGCAGCATCGAGTGCAATACCAATTTGTTCGCCTGCTTTGTATCCGGCGGCTTCAATTGCCATTAAAACTGTTTCAATAGCTTCCTCATTGCTTTGAATGTTTGGTGCAAAACCTCCTTCATCACCAACATTTGTGCTATAACCTTTCTTTTTCAATACCGTTTTCAACTGATGAAAAATCTCGACTCCCCAACGAAGACCTTCACTAAAAGTATCAGCTCCCACAGGCACGATCATAAACTCCTGGTAGTCAATTTTGTTATCTGCGTGTGCACCGCCATTCAGAATATTCATTAAAGGGATAGGCAGTACACTGCTGTTAACACCACCTATATATTTAAATAATGGTAAACTGCTTTCCTGTGCGGCAGCTTTTGCGGCAGCCATACTTACCGCAAGCATTGCATTTGCTCCAAGATTTCCTTTATTTTCCGTTCCGTCAAGTTCAATCAGTTTTTTGTCTATACCTGCCTGGTCGGTTACTGCCCATCCTAAAAGAGGCTCTGCGATTACGTCATTTACATTTTGTACTGCCTTTAAAACGCCCTTACCGCCATATACAGATTTATCGTTGTCACGTAGCTCTACTGCCTCATGTATACCTGTTGAGGCTCCGCTTGGTACCGCTGCACGGCCAATAATACCATCGTCTGTAATTACATCTACTTCTACTGTCGGGTTGCCGCGACTGTCTAAGATCTGCCTGGCATGAATGTCTGAAATATAGCTCATTTGTAAGGTTTTGATTATAATCTATTTAAATTTTTTGGATGTGATCTTTTTATCATCTTTTAGCTCCGGTTGTGTCACTCACTTGTACTTGTATCTCTTTATTCATCTTATCCATTCAAAAGCAACGTCCCCGCTTTTTTCTATCATATCAAATTCATGATGGTCAGATGTTACAACCTTTGTATTATTTAGTTTTGAAGTAGCCAAAACAAAACTATCTGCAAATGATATTTTATACCTGGTTTTGAAATAGCCGATTTCCTGTATCATTTGCATTGCTATAGTATTTATTATTTCGATAGGTAAAATAATTAAATCGGAAATAATGCTATCGGCGGTAGTTTTATCAGATGCTCGCCAAAAGTCATAGTAGACTTCGGTAAGGCTTGCAGCATGCATTATAATTTTAGCTTTATAAACGTTAGCTCTATTTAAAATTGATATAACTTTTTCATAACCTTCTTCCTTGCGTAAGTAAGCGATTAAAGAGCATGCATCTAATACAAACACATCCATTCTATAAATCTAATTTTTTTTCTTCCTCTTTTCTTCTGGAAAATTGATCCGCTGAAGTTTTTACATGAGCGTATTTACCACAAACTTCACGAATAGCTTGAACTGTATATTCCTCTTCTCAATAAGAGAAACTACGTTAGGCAACTCTTCCTCCGGAATGTTTTTAATTAATTCAAGAATTTTTTCTTCATATAATTTTCGTGCTCCCATAAAATCTTTTATTATAATTACCCTATTCGGCCCTCGTTAATCTCCTGAAAATTTCTTCAAGGCTTCCGCCTTCTGTTTGCAAAGAAACGATATTAAGATTATGTTGCAAACTCATTTCGAGCAACTGCCTTTTTACCTCGTTTGCGTCTGTTGATTTTATCTGCCAGCTAAAGGTATCGAGTTTATTTACAGTTATCACTCCTTTTAACGTGTTAAGCCATCCTGGTTCTAACGGTTCTTTAAAAGTAACTTTTACAAAGTTTGTAGTTCCTTTTTGTTGCAGGTTAGAAAGTTTGTCATCAGCCACCAGCGTTCCTTTGTTTATAATTATCACCCGGGTGCAAATGGCTTCTACCTCCTGTAATATATGAGAGGAAAAAAGAACAGTTTTATTTCGTCCCTGTTCCTTTATCACATTTCTTATTTCAATTATCTGGTTTGGGTCAAGGCCACTGGTAGGTTCATCTAAGATTAAAACTTCGGGGTCGTGAATAAGGGCAGCGGCTAAACCTGTTCTCTGCCTGTAACCTTTTGATAACTGGTTTATTTTTTTCTTTTGCTCAACATTTAATCCTGTAAGCTCAATTACATCTTTTATCCTTTGTTTTTTATTTTTTATATTATGCATACCTGATATAAAGTAAAGGTACTCCTTCACGTACATATCAGTGTATAAAGGATTAGCTTCAGGCAGGTAACCAATTTTCCTTTTAGCTGCAATAGGGTCAGCAGCCACATTTATATTACTTACACTTGCAACTCCGCTGTCGGGAGTAAGGTAGCCGGTTATCATTTTCAGAGTAGTTGATTTACCTGCTCCATTAGGTCCGAGAAAACCAACAATTTCACCCTTCTGAGCTGAAAATGAGATTTTATCTACGGCTTTTTGTTCACCATATACCTTCAATAGTTCACTGACAACGATAGACATTTTACCGATTACTTAGATATGATGAGAGTATAAACAAAACCATATTCAGGCGCAAAAATATTGCTTAATAATTTAACCAGGTATTTAATAAAATATTTAAAATTCAAAACTCCTTACCTCTAAAGCTGAAACTTGAAAAAATTTGTAAAAAAAAATTTCTATATAATAAAAAGAAAGGCTTGCAATGACTTGAGAGAGGGATTTGGGAGGATTATCAGGAAATACTTCGTATTTTGCGGTCAAACTGTTATCTTTCCATGTGCAGGAATATGTGATATAGATGATACCATTCTTACTCAGCGCACTGTTGATGTTTTCAGCCTGCAGGAAAAGCACCTGTTCAATACAAAGATTTCAGAAAGCTGCTTAATAATAAAGATATTGATACTGTGATCATTGGTACACCTCATCACTGCATTGCGTTCCCTTTGTTTATGCCTGCGAGGCAGGTAAAGATATATATGTAGAAAAGCCGTCAGCAAACAGCATTGCAGAATGTGATATAATGGTAAAGGCTGCACGAAAATATAACCGGGTGGTACAGGTAGGCCAGCAACAACGCAGTGGCAGTCATTTTAAGGGAGCAATGGATTTTATAAAATCCGGAAAGATTGGTCAGTTAAGAAAAGTGAATATCTGGGCTAATTTCAATTATGGTATTGGCCAGCTAAAAATTCCTGACGAAGGCGTTCCTCCGGGAGTGGATTTGAAACATGGTTAGGCCCTGCTCCTCAACGTAGTTTTAATAAAGCCAGGTTTCATGCTTCCTGTCGCATGTTTTGGAATTATGGCGGAGGATTGATGACTGATTGGGGAGTACGCCTTATTAATATGGCCTTATGGGCAAAAGATATTACTGATTTGCCTTTGGCAGTTACAGCAACAGGTGCTAATTTTTCTTATCCCGGTCATGCACAAGTTTAAACTTCCTTTAATAATTGCCCATAGCGCTGTTCCTTGCACCAGGGTCGTTAAATAGTGTTATCACCGTTTGCCAAAATGTTCCCGTGCAGAATAAAGCGCAGGGCTTGTTCGGGTGTCTTTGGCAGGATGACCTCGAATACAGGATAAATGGACGTGTTGTGTTGAAGTAAAATTTATAACTTTACTTAGTAAATTTTGAAACAATGCCGTCACAACTAATTGACTAACAAACGTCACTATTAAACCGGATAATATTAAACCAGTTAAAAACTATTAAGTATGGAAAAATTACAAAAGTTGGAATTTATGGACAAGATCCTGAGAGAATTGGATGATCTGAAAAACAGCCAGACCGCTGTTTTAAAAAAATTGGCTCAAATAGAAGCTGACAATATTACCCTCGGTGTTGCCTTACTGGAAAAAAAATTACCCGATTTACATGAAGAAGTAGATTCCAGTGTAAGAATTGTTACCGGTTTGCTGGAGGAATTTCAGGAGCACAGAGATAAATTTTTCACAGATAATAAACTTGCTGCTTTGCAAGACCCTACTGCATAGGCAAAAAATTCAGACATTAAAAAACGATTGGGAAATAGTTCACCAATCGTTTTTTCTGTTTCCAGTATTCCTTTGCCGCATAAGATTGATAAATTTATCAAATTATGAATGTAAAATATGACAATGAAAATTACATTCTGTATATCCTCTGTTTGTACTTTATTGTGATAGTGAACCAAATATAGCAGGCATCAATTGAGATTTGTATATTAATGCGGAATGGATTATGGGCTGAACAAAAGTATCAGAAGGAAATACGCTTGATTTAGAATGTTTGAAACGAGAAAGACTATGCGGCAAACAGGGAAAAAATGACTCTTTTTCAATAGCATTTAGATCGGTTCAATATTCAATCAATAATTGGCATAAAACAGTGCTTATATTTTTAATTACAGAACTGAATAAGCTTTATTACATCATCAGCATTTTTTAAATCTATTTTATTAGCTTTTACATAATCTTTAATTGCATCCGCTTTCTCCGGAAACAGATCCTGAACATTTTTGGTGGTTTTTACAACATAATAGTTATTATTTTTCTTTAACCAGCATATTTTTTTTGTTGTTACTTTATATTCATCCGGAAGCTTAAGTTTATAAGCTACTCCGGAATTTTTCAGATCATTAACATTTGTAATGGCAGATGTTTGAGAAGTTCCTAAACCGGTTTCACTTCCAGGAGGAATTATCTCCGATTTATATTGAATAAACAAAGGTACCGGAGTACTGGTAACTATTTCATAAAACACTTTATCACGGGGATAAACTTTTTGTTTTCAATATAAACCGTATCTATCGTTTCTATTTTATCTAATGCCATTTTTTGCCCTGATTGTTCAAAAATTATTTCCTCTGTTAACGAGTTGTAATTTAATAAAGCCTTATTTACTTCCCCGGACTTTTGTTTAACGGTCCCTTCTTTAAAAGCTGGAAAAATATAGTTTTATAATTCCTTTCCGTTCGATTCAAGCTGTGCAAATAAAGAAAAGAATAAACAACACACAGATACGGTTAATAGAATTTTTTTCATATGAAATTGATTGAAGTTATTTATCCGAACCGATTTGTATGAAGACATGGTTTACAGCTGCATCCATACTTCCAACCTTATCCATTTCCAGTTATAGAATCAATGGGAAAGGCAAATTTATACAAAATTGTTACTGTAGAAACAGCAGTATTAATTGTTTATAAACCAGTTTAAAAAATTTTTACTTCCCGACTTTAAAAGAATCTGACAAGTGCTACAAAGTTTGCCATTAATACCAAAAATGTGGGTTCAGACAATAAGTTTCAAATTCCTCTTTATCCCTTCAAACTTTCTCCTTTTAAGAGGAGAATTTTTAAAAACCTGTTTAAAATTTTCTTCGGTTAAATCTTCCCAATCCTGTTTAGTAAAATTTAAAACCTGTGGGAGAGGAGTGAACTGTATTTCGTTATTTGGTTTACTAAAGCGGTTCCATGGACAAACATCCTGGCATATATCGCAACCAAACATCCAATTGGAAAATTGATTTTTGAGGTGGTCGGGAAGAAGAGAGTCTTTCAGTTCTATAGTAAAGTAGCTGATGCATTTACTTCCGTCAACTACCTTATTTTCCAATATGGCATCAGTGGGGCAGGCTTCTATACACCTGCGGCAACTGCCGCAATAATCTTTAGCAAAAGGATCATCATATACCAATTCAATATCTACAATAAGTGTGGCAATAAAAAAGAATGATCCAGCCTGTTTATTTATAAGATTTCCGTTTTTGCCAATCCAGCCAAGGCCGCTTTTTGTGGCCCATGACCTCTCGAGTACAGGTGCGCTATCTACAAATCCGCGACCGTTTATTTCACCTATTTCTTCTTTCATCATTGCCAGCAATTGTTTTAGCTTTTCACGGATCACTTCGTGATAATCGTTGCTATAAGCATATTTGGCAATTTTAGGGGCATTTGGCCTTTGAACCTCTTCAGGGAAATAATTTATCAATACAGTGATAACACTTTTAGCACCAGGCACAAGCCTTGTTGGGTCTGTTCGCAGGTCAAAATAATTTTCCATGTATTGCATTTTCCCATGCATTTCCTTCATTAGCCAGTTTTCCAGGCGTCGTGCATCATCATCAAGTTTTTCTGCACGGGCAATCCCGCAATAATCGAAGCCCAGTTGCCTGCATTTTTCTTTAATCCATATCGTCTGCTTTTCTTTCAATCAATTATTTTTTTCTATAAAATTATACTATGCTTTGTACGAATTCGTTTTAGAAAAGACTGCAAATGTCACTAAATTTTAAAAATCCACTTTAAAAGCATGAAAAACTTTGTGAAAGGAGCCTTATTGTCTTTATTTTCCCTCTATTTGTACCTGTTTTTACTAAACGCGCCCAAGTTAAGTTGGGGATATAAAGCCGGAATTTTTTTTCCTTAACATATGCTTTTGACAGCAGTACCACCTCAATTTGCGCATTCGCTTCCCCTTATTGTTTGGCAAAATATTTTTAAACAAATTAAGTTAGAATGAATGTGAATTTATGCCGCTAAATCTTCAGATTATATATCTTTTTTTACTTGCGTCTCCCATTGCTTGTATAGCATGGACGGTAACACATGAAGAAGTATTCAGGGAACCAAGAGAATTTTGCTTACATAAAAGTAAAAATTGCAAATCTCTGTTACAACGAAAATTCTTTTATCTATTTACCTGCGAATATTGTTTTAGTCATTATGTCACTATATTCTTTTTAATTATTACCCGGTATCGTTTAATTTTTGATGACTGGCGCGGATATTTAATTGCCGGTTTTTCACTTGTTTGGCTTGCCAATCTTTATATGAGTGCATTTGGACGTTTGAGAATTGATATTAAAAAAGAAAGACTTGACGCAAACCTCAAAGAGGAAGAACTGAAAAAAACTACTGAAGTTAACGAATCGAAAGCGGAGGTTAATAGCAGAGTGCATAGTCAACAATCCATAGTTAATAGTCAATAACCCGTAATTAGAAGAAAGAAAATTTTCACCTTTCACCTTTCACCTTTCACCTTTCACCTTTCTCAATTGATTACATTCATTACTTTTGCGCCTCAAATTATAATTACGGATGATTAGTGTAAAAAATGTGACTCTTGCATATGGCAAAAGAGTGTTGTTTGATGAAGTTAACCTCAATTTTGTAAAGGGCAACTGCTATGGAGTGATTGGGGCCAATGGTGCAGGAAAATCTACTTTTCTTAAAATATTAAGTGGTGAAATAGAGCCTAATAAAGGCAGCGTTGAAATTACACCGGGTGAAAGATTAGCTATCTTAAAACAAAACCAGTTTGCATACGAAGAGGATACGGTACTAAACACAGTGATGATGGGCCATAGTAAAATGTGGGAGATTATGCATGAAAGGGAGACGATTTATGCAAAAGCAGATTTTACCGAAGAAGATGGCATGCGTGCGGGCGAACTGGAAGGAGAATTTGGTGAAATGGGCGGCTATGAAGCCGAAAGCTCTGCCGGGACGTTGTTAAGCAGCCTTGGAGTAACCGAAGAATACCATTATAGTTTAATGAAGGACATTCCGGGAAACTTTAAAGTTCGGGTTTTACTCGCACAGGCTCTTTTTGGAAATCCTGATATTCTTTTACTTGATGAGCCTACTAACGGTCTCGATATTGAAACCATTGGATGGCTTGAAAACTTTCTCGCAGATTACCAAAACATAGTATTGGTGGTTAGTCATGACCGTCACTTTTTAGATACTGTCTGTACCCACGTTGCTGATGTTGACAGGGCAAAGATTAAGATATTTACCGGTAACTATACTTTCTGGTATGAGAGCAGCCAGTTGATGGCTCGTCAAATGAGTGATAAGAATAAGAAAAACGAAGAAAAACGAAAGGATTTGCTTGATTTTATTGCCCGGTTCAGTGCAAATGCTTCAAAGAGTAAACAGGCAACATCGCGTAAAAAGGCTTTGGAAAAACTGACAATTGAAGAGATTGAGCCAAGCAACAGAAAATACCCCGGAATAATTTTTCAGCAACAGCGGGAAGTCGGTAACCAAATATTAAATGTTGAAAATTTAAGTAAAGCTGTTGAAGGACGTAAACTTTTTAATAAAGTCAATTTTAGTATAAGTAAAAATGATAAGATTGCTTTTATAAGCAAAGACCCGCTGGCTGTCACCGGTTTCTTTGAAATCATCAATAATGAAATGAAGCCTGACAGTGGTAAGTATGAATGGGGAACTACTGTTACAACCGCCTATCTTCCTTTGGAGAACAATGAATTTTTTCAAAGCGATCTGAACCTGATGGATTGGCTTCGCCAGTATGTTCCGCCTTATGTTACTGACGTGGATGAACCTTTTTTAAGAGGTTTTCTTGGTAAAATGTTATTTACCGGCGATGAGATAATGAAGAAAACAAAGGTGCTTAGCGGAGGAGAAAAGGTGCGTTGTATGATCAGCCGGATGATGCTGCAAAATCCTAATGTCATAATTCTTGACCAACCAACCAACCATCTTGACCTCGAAAGCATTCAATCTTTTAACGAAAGTTGTACCAATTTTAAAGGAATAGTAATGCTTACAAGTCATGACCATACCTTTATACAAACTGTAGCAAACCGGATTATCGAACTTACCCCGAAAGGTATAATTGACCGGTTAATGACTTTTGACGAATACCTGCAGGATGAGCGGGTCAAAGGCTTAAGAGAAGAAATGTATAAATAGCAGAGAATGTGAAATAAGAGGTAAGGGCACAAGAAAGAGGTTAGGTTACTTTCTGATTTCTGTCAATTTATAGTGCTTACAAAACTGTTTTTACGCCTTGAATTATTATCGCTGGAAGACTCTATCCCAAGGAGAAATAAAGCAGCGGAATTAATAGTAGCTGCATGGAATCAAAGCACTTACATTCGAAGACTGTACATCAGTACTTTTGTCTGCTGCTACCTCTAACGGCTTATCTTCCTGAAAATATCTGTTGAAATGTTTTTTCTTATGCTTAATGCGAATACAACTACTGCCGAAATATGTCGTTATACTGTTTAAGCGACTAATCAAATCACCAATTCTTTAACATCAGAAGAGATAACTAACCTTCCTGCAGTTTTGGCTTTTATTTCATCAATAGTTATTCCCGGTGCATATTCTATACAGCAAAAACCTTCTTCAGTTACATCAAACACCCCAAGATCGGTTACTATTTTTTTTACGCAGGCAACTCCTGTCAGAGGCAGGGTGCATTTTGGTAATAACTTGCTATTACCTTTTGGATCGGTATGTTGCATAGCTACAATAATATTTTTCGCTGAAGCTACCAGATCCATAGCACCTCCCATCCCTTTTACCATTTTGCCAGGTATTTTCCAATTTGCAATATCACCGCTTTCTGATACTTCCATTGCACCAAGAACAGTTAAGTCTACTTTACCCGCTCTTATCATACCAAAGCTAGTGGCACTATCGAAAAAAACAGAACCGGAAAGCGTGGTAATCGTTTGCTTACCTGCATTTATTAAATCAGGATTCTCCTCTCCTTCAAAAGGAAACGGTCCCATGCCTAATAATCCGTTTTCACTTTGTAATTCTATATTTATGCCGACAGGAATATAATTAGCTACAAGGGTTGGGATGCCAATGCCAAGGTTTACATAATATCCATCATGTAATTCCTTTGCAATTCGTTGGGCAATCTGTTCTTTGGTTAAAGCCATTTTTTATAATTGTAATTATGCGGGATGCTTTCTCACTGTTATTTTTTCAATTCTTTTTTCATATTTATTCCCCTGAAAAATGCGATGTACATAGATACCGGGTGTATGTATTTGATCAGGATCAAGCGTGCCTGCATCTACAAGCTCTTCTACCTCAGCAATGGTTATTTTGCCTGCCATTGCCATAACAGGATTAAAATTACGTGCTGTTTCTTTATATACCAGGTTACCGCAGGTATCCCCTTTCCATGCTTTTACCAGGGCAAAGTCCGGATCAAAAGCATATTCCATTAAATAATCTTTTCCATTAAAATTCCTTATTTCCTTTCCTTCAGCCACTTCTGTACCTACACCTGCAGGCAGATATACAGCAGGTATGCCATAGCCGGCAGCCATGCAACGGGTTGCAAGTGTTCCCTGCGGTATTAATTCAACTTCGAGTTCTCCGCTTAAAAGCTGCCGTTCAAATTCTGCATTTTCTCCTACATAAGAAGAAACCATTTTTTTGACCTGTTTCTGCTGTAACATCAGTCCGATACCAAAATCATCAACACCTGCATTATTAGAAATACAGGTTAGCTGATTGATGCCTTTTTTTACAAGGGCCGCTATGCAATTTTCAGGAATGCCGCAAAGTCCAAAGCCCCCTAATAATATAGTTGCACCTGGCAATATATCACTGATTGCCTCATCAGCATTTGCAACTGTTTTGTTTATTGCCATTATAATTATTTCTTAGAAGTAAATGAAAAGGTAAGTCCTAAGTACATGACAAAACATTTATAAAAGTAACAAGTTGATCAAAACGTACCAATAAAGCGTTGGTAATAAACTTCAAGCCATATTTAAAGAAGCTATGAGCTTTTCTTTTATGTTTCTTGATAAC